>Ga0256405_10000929_pt1 | contig 88102 bp, 84 predicted proteins | sample RumenRJG_02DNA_FD_189096 | JGI IMG/M metagenome (GOLD analysis project Ga0256405, IMG submission 189096) | Bovine rumen microbial communities from Lethbridge, Alberta, Canada - RJG_02 | ecosystem: Host-associated > Mammals > Digestive system > Stomach > Rumen | place: Canada: Alberta... | reverse complement strand
TCATCATCTCCGGCGGCGAGAACCTCTACCCCGTGCAGATCGAGGACTTCCTCGCGGCGAACCCGAAGATCCACGACGTGGCGGTCATCGGCCTGCCCGACAAGCGCCTCGGCGAGATCGCCGCGGCGATCGTGCAGGTCAAGGAGGGCATGGAGCTTTCCGAGGCGGAGCTGAACGACTACTGCATGGAGCTGCCGCGCTACAAGCGCCCGCGCAAGGTCATCTTCGCCAACGTCCCCCGCAACCCCACCGGCAAGATCGAAAAGCCCAAGCTGCGGGAGAAATACTGCGGCGTGCGTCTGGTCGAGGCGCAGAATCAGGGCTGAACACGGCATCAAAAAAATCGCGTGACCGCTTTGGTCACGCGATTTTTCTTGTCAATTGAGTTCCAGCGCCTCGCGCACCGCGGCGCTCGGCTCCGGGAACGCTTCGTCCGTGAAGCGGAGCTTTGCCGAGAGCTGCGCGGTCACGTCGCTGCGCACCACGCGCACGCTGCCCTGACAGCGGACGGTCACGGCAGAGATGCTCTCCCCCGTCAGGTCGATGCGCACCGTGCCGTCGGAAAAGCGCACGCCCAGCGTCTCGGAATCCGGCGCGATGGCGGCGGCAAAGTCTGCCATCGCCGCCTCGTCCGGCGTGATCGTATAGCGCCAGCCGCTGTTGGTCTGCGTGCCCTCCGCGCTGCCAGAGAGCAGCGTTTCATAGACGAGGTGCAGCAGCGCCGGCGTGGTCTCCAGCGTATCCCGTCCGGTCTGCATCAGGCGGCCGTCGGAGGCGGCGACCGCGTCGTCAGTAAAGTAGATGGTGGTTCCCCGCCGCGTAAGGGCAGAGAGAGTCTCCCCCTCCGCGCGCGTGCGCTGCCAGAGCAGCGTCTCGTCCAGCAGCAGCGGGCCGCAGTCCGCGTTCAGCATCACATCGGCGCTGAACGGATCGCGGGTGACCAGCTCCACCCACGCGGTCAGCAGCCTGCGGGCGTCCTCGCCGATCTCGTCTGCGCGGGCATATTCACCCGACTCCACCGCGCTGCGCACCGCCTGCGGCAATTCGCGAACCCGGTCGCTGTCGCGAAACAGGAGCTCCGCGTCGGCGGCGCCCGCATCGCCGCTCCACGCGGCGGAGATGCTGGAAAGCTCGCCGTCTCTCACGATGAGCTCCAGCGTGACACGCTCCGTTTCGGGCGCGGCGCTGTCGGAGAGCAGCACCGCCAGCAAGCGCCTCGCAGCCTCGCCCTCCGCCACGGCGTGATAGCGCTTGACGCCGTTTTCCTCGGTCAGCGTCACGTCCGCGGAGTTGTACAGTCCCGCCGCCAGATGCAGCAGCTGCGAGTAGTCCGGCAGCACGCCGCCCGCGCGATAGGCGCGGCCGTTTTCCAGCAGAAGCGTGTCGTCGCAGTAATAGATGGGGATATCCTGCCACATCACGCAGGAGACCTTCTTATCGCCGCAGGGCATGGCATAGATCGTTGCGTTGGTGTCAAACGCCTGATCCTCCACCTGCGTGTGGAGCGTCAGCTCCATCTCCATGTCGGTGCGCTCGCCGTAATTGCGCAGCATCGTGTAGATGCTCATGCCGTTGTGGATCGCCGGCGCGAGACGCAGCACCGCGCCCAGGGCGACGCCCAGCGCCAGCGTCGCCGCCAAAAGCGTGAGACGCAGACGGCGAAGCTTTTTCTTCCGCTGCGCGGCGGTCTCGGAATCATCAACCGTCTTCTTGCGGAGCAGCAGCGCCGCGAGGAGCATCAGCACTTCGAGCAGGAACGCGCCCAGCATCAGCCAGACCCACCACGGCGTCGCCGTGGAGAGCACCGTCAGCTGCGCTTCGCCGCCCGGAACGTCAAAGGTGAGGTAACTGCCCATCGTACCCGCGTTGAGCCGCGTCCACGTGCCGTTTTGGAGCAGGTACAGCTCCAGGTGCTTCTCCGCGCCCTCCGGCGGGAGATAGCGCACAGTGTGGCTCTCCGCGCCGTCGTCGGGCAGCGTGAGGAGCCACTGCTCCAGCACCGTCCGTCGATAGGCGCGCAGGCGGTTGAGGGGATTGAACTGCGTGTCGTCAAAGTCGAATACGGCGGGCGTCGCCTCCATGGTGTCCTCGTCGGTGAAGCGGCCTTCCGTGAAGAACGCCGCGCGGCCCGCGCTGCGCGTCGCCGCGCTGGCGACCGCCGTCACGCTGGGAGCGTATACCGCCGTCACCACGGTGTCAAAGCGCAGATTGGTGAGATCGGTGCGGTCCCAGTGGGCATACTGCCCCTCGAGCGGCGGGATCTCCGGGAATATCTCATCGCCGAAGCTGTCGCCGTAGTGGAACGGCTCGGCGTGGATCAGCTCATCGTTCGCGTAAAAGGACAGTTCAAAGCTGCGGAACTCCTGCGGCAGGCCGCTTTCGGTCAGCAGCTCCTCATACGCGATCGGCTCCGCCGCGCCGCGGCGGCTCACGCGGTCGATGCCCGCAAGCGTGTCGCTGACAAACCGGTTGTCGCTCAGCGTGCCGCACTCCGCGCCGATCACGGCGCCGGCGTACTGGCTCGCCTCCGTGATCTCCACGAGCGAGCGGCAGCCCTCCAGCCGCAATCCGGAGTCCTCCGCCTTGCCGCCGCCGACGATGCCGCCGACGTATTTGACGCCGGAGAGTGAGCATTTCGCCCAGCTTCTGCGCACGATGCCGTCCGCAAAGCCCGCCACGCCGCCGACGCAGTCGCCGTCGCTCGCCGCGCTGCCGTAGGCTTCGCAGCCGCGGATCACGCCCAGTGTTTCACTGCCGCAGACCGCGCCGACGTTGTCGCGCTTGCCGCTGATCGCGCCGGTGTTCGTGCAGTCCTGCAGCACACACTTGAGCTCATAGCGGCGGCGCAGGCGCGAGGAGACGGAATCGCTGTCATTTTCGGGGTCCAGCTCGTTGTAGACCATCATCGCGCCCGCCACGCCGCCGACGTCGATGTCGCCGCTGACCGTGCCGGCGTTGTGGCACAGCAGCACCTTGCCCTGCACCACGGCGTCAATATCCTCGTCCGAGGTGTCCTTGACCACCGTGGAGGCCGAGGCGCCCTCGATGTCCTCCACCGCGTCGAGCAGCGTATCCATCAGCGCGGTAAACTGGCGGTTGATCTGGCGCACGTCCTCCAGAACAACGTCCGAAGACGCCTTCGATTCCTTGTTGAGCAGTTCAATGTTGTTGGAAACGGCGTGCAGGGAATCGTACAGCGCGTCCGACTCCTCCTTCGCGTGCAAGGTCGGGAATTGCAGCTTTTCCTGCGCGTCGAGGTAGTTGAGCAGCGTTTCGGCGTCCCGCAGCGCCGTGGTCAGCTGCACGGACGCATCCTCCAGATAGCCCATGGCGGTCTGGAGCTTGGCGGACGCCGCCTTGGTGGACGCCATGGCGTTGCTGAGATGCGTCATGGCGCTCTTGAGAGAGTCCAACGCGGGCTTTGCCGATTCGTACGCGTCGGCGATCTGATCGATGCCGTCGGAAACGCCGGTTGTGTCAATCGGTGAGGCTTCGACGGCGGTCTGGATCGCCTCCATGCCCGCGCGCATCGCGTCGGCGCTTGATTTGAGCTGATCCGCCGCGCTCTGGGTATCCGACGCCGCGGAGGACAGCTGGTCAAAGACGTTGCCGCCGGGGCCGTCGTTGAGGTCGCCCATCGCGCCCTCCAGCGCATCCAGCGCGGAGGTCGTGGTCTCCGCAACGGCGATCATGTCCTTGGTCACGCCGTCGAGCTGGTGGATCGTGTTGTCCAGCATGTCGCTGCCGCGGTTGACCTCGGCGATCGTCGCGTCATAGGTGTCGGAGAGCTTGTCGGTCAGCGTCTGCGCGCGGCTTTCTGCCGCGTCCACGCTCCCGCCCACCGCCGTCAGACGCGCCGAGATCGCGTCCGACGCGCTCTCGGCGTCGCTCACCGTCTTGTCGACGGTCTTGGAAAGGGCGTCGAGCTGGCGGCGCACCTCCTCCAAGGAACTCTGCGTAACGTTGATCTGAACGTACGGCTCCGCCGTACCGACGACGCCGCCGACCTCGCGGCGGCCGTAGATGCCGCCGTAGTTGGTGCACGCGGAGATGTGTCCGCTGCTGCGGCCCGCCACGCCGCCGACGTTGTAGCCGACGTGCTGATAGCCGACGCTGCCGTAGTTCGCGCTGCCCAGCAGCGAGCCGTCGGAGTAGCCCGCCACGCCGCCGCTGTCCACGGTGATGTTGAGGCTCTCGGGGTTCATCAGGCCGCTGATTCCGGCAGCCATGTTCATCTCCATTTTGTCAAAGGACAGCGAGGGGTCGAGCGTGTTGGTATTGACATAGGCGTGGTTGGTGCAGAAGCTGACGGTGCCGTGGTTTTCGCCCACGACGCCGCCGGTCATGCCCTTGCCGAACACGCCGCCGCTTGCCTGACAGCGGCGCAGCGTACCCGTGACCGTGTTGACGCCCGCCACGCCGCCGACGCTCTCCGCGCCGTCCACCGTGCCGGTAAAGGCGCAGTTGTTGAGTGTGCCGCGGTTCTCCCCCGCGACGCCGCCAACGCGCTTTGCGCTGCCGCCGGGGGCGACCGCTCCCTCCACGGTGAGGTCATTGACCACGCCCGTCGCCGCGATCACGCCGAACAGGCCCGCCGGAGAAACGCTGTCGTCGATGTTGAGGCCGGAGATCTTGTGTCCGTTGCCCTCAAAGGTGCCGCCGAAGCTGGGGATCGGCGCGAAATCCACGCCGCCAAGCGAGATATCCCGCTGCAGCTCCACCGTCTTGCCCTCCGACCACGCGTCGTAGGCGCAGCGCGCGGCAAGGTCGCGCAGATCCAGCGCGTCGTTGATGTAGAAAATCTCTTCGTCTCCAACCGCAAAGGCCGGATTGCCGAGCAGCAGGAACAGCGCGCAAAGAAGCGCGAGGGCGCGCGTGCCGATCTTATTGTTCATCGCTGTCCACCTCCTCTGCCTTGCCGGAGAGCAGCTCCAGCTTTGCCGTGCCCTCCACCGTGCCGTGCAGCATACCGGTCACGGTGCCGTTGATCTCGCCGCGCACCATGCCGTCCACGGTCATGCGGCCGTGGGACTCGCGGTGCTTGATGGCGCCGGACATGGAGAACGAGGTCTTTTCGATGACGCCTGCGCCGACGAGCAGGATCTGCGGCAGGGCGAACATGACGAGGATGATTGAAATGACCGTACCGCGGCCGAGGCTCTGGCCGATGCCGACGATGGTGCCCTCGGAGCTGATCTGACCGAGGATGAAGCCCGCCGAGGCAAGGATTGAGCCGGAGGTCAGGATTGTGGGGAACGCGAAGTTCATCGTCTCGATGATCGCGCTCTTCGGCTCCAGTTCATGCTGCAGTTCGGTGTAGCGGCTGGCGATGACGATGGCGTAGTCGATGTTCGCGCCCATCTGGATCGAGGACACGATCAGGTACGCTATGAAGAATAGGTCAACGTGCGTGAATACCGGCACGGAGAAGTTGATGAAGATCGAGCCCTCGATGACGAGGATCAGCAGCAGCGGCATGCCCACGGACTTGAACGTGAACAGCAGCACCACCAGCACGATCAGGATCGACATGAGGCTCACGACCACGTTGTCGCGCGCGAAGGACTTCTTGAACTCATAGGCGTTGGTGGAGTTCCCGACGACGTAGATCGAGCCGTCCGGATACTGCTCCTGCGCGATGTCCTTGATGAGGTCGGTGAAGGCGTAGGTCTCGTCGCCGCTCTCGGGCAGGTCGAGGTAGATCAGCATACGGTCAAAGTCCTCGCCCTCGAGCTGGAGCCTGGCGTTTCGCATCTGCTCCGCCGCGCTTTGCAGCATGTCGGTCTGCTCGTCGCTCAAGGTCACATAGCCCTCATCCACGCGGTCGACCACGAAGAGGAAAATGTCGATCAGCGGCACGCCGTAGTTGGCGATGCCGCTCACCAGCTTGCCGTACTCCTCGTTTTCGGTGGCGTAGGCGGTGTAGACCAGTTGGGAAAGCTCATAGTCGATGTCCGCCAGCTCCGCGAACTGCCGCGGGGTCAGCTTGTCAGTCAGCGTGTAGCCGTCCAGCGCCTCGGTGTTGGACATACCAAGGGTATGATCCACCTGCTCCATGCTGTCCAATCGGTCGAGGATGGCGCGCTCCTTTTCGTAGCTGCCCTCCGGCACCACCAGCGCGACCAGATTGGAGGACGTGAAATTCTCCTTGATCATGTTGGCGGCGATCTGCTGCTCGTTGAGCTTGGGCGTCACGATGGTATCATAGCCGTACACATAGGGGCATTTGCCGGAGATGAAGTAGGCGACGATGACCAGCGCGAGGAACACCACCGGCACCACCTTGCGCGTGGCGTAGGCGAACTTGCCGACAAAGGGAATCTTCGGGATGAAGTTTTTGTGCTTGGTCTTGTCCATCAGCGGCCCGAACAGCACCAGCAATCCCGGCATGAACACGAACACCGAGAACAGCGCGTAGAAGATCGCCTTGATGAGGCAGACGCCCATATCGGGGCCGAGGCGGAACTGCATGAACAGCATCGCGACCAGGCCGCCGATGGTGGTGAGGCTGCTGGCGCCGATCTCGGGAATGCCCTTGCTCAGCGCGACGATCGCCGCCTCGCGCACAGGCAGGGTCTGGTGCTCCTCCTTGAAGCGGTTGCAGAGGATGACCGCGTAGTCCAGCGACAGCGCCAGCTGTAAAATACTCGTGACCGAGTTGGACACGAACGAGATCTTCCCCAGCAGGAAGTTGGTGCCCATGTTCAGCACCATGGCGCTGACGAACGTAAGACCCAGCACAGGGATCTCCGCGTAGGTCTGGGAGGTCAGCGTCAGCACCGAGACGACGATAATCGCGACGATCACCATGATGACGTTGACCTCGGACTGGATAATCTCCGCCAGCTGATTGCCGAGCGACGTGTTGAGGTAGGTATCGTACGCCGCGTAGCGGTCGAGAATCGCGTTCAGCGCGTCCAAGCAGCGGTCGTCGTCCTCTGGGTAGTTGAACGTGATGTCATAGAGGGCGGAGACGTTGTTGTAATGGTCGGTGCTGTCGTCAAATTCCAGCCGCTGCACACCGTCCGACGCTTCGATCTCGTCCGCGATCTCCTGCGCGCGGTCATAGGTGACGTTGGCGATCATCAGCTTTGCCGAGCCGAAGGTCGTGAACTGCTCGTCCATGACGTCCAGACCCCTGCGCGTCTCGCTGGTGGAGGGCAGATACGCCGTGAGGTCGTTCTCCACCTCCACCCAGTTGCGGGAAACGGCGGAAAACGCCAGCGAAATGCCGATGATGAGAAACACCAGATTCCGCTTGTCGACAATAAATGTAGCGAGCTTCGTCATAAAGCTCGCCTGCTGTTTTTCGGTTTGGGTACTCAATGTCATCAGTTCCTTTGCCTGTAATTCATACGCACCGGAGGTGAAGTATAGCACTTGCCGCGCGCAAATGCAAGAGCGCCGCGCTTCCGCGGAAGGCGGAAAGCGGGCGCTTTTTGTGGTTTGAGATTTTTTTAGCGGATTCTTGTCGAATCAGGTCGTCTCCCGCGGTCCCGGCAGAAACACCGTGCCGAGGATTTCCGGGGAAATGCCGCCGTTCGACAGCTCGGTGAGCGCCGCGGCAAAGGGCACCGCCTTCTCCCGCGGCAATCGCAGCGTCACGGACACGTCCGCGCCGTAATCACTGCCCTCCGTGACGCCGCCGTGGGTGTCGATGAGCCGCGTCAGACGCTCGAAAAGCGGGTACGGCACGCCCACGCGCTCGCGCGTCCAGAGGGTCATCTTCGCCTTACCGGCGGCATCCAGCGCGTCCTTGGCGCTCTTGCTGTACGCGCGCGTCAGCCCGCCCGCGCCGAGCAGCACGCCGCCGAAGTAGCGCGTCACCACGCACACCACGTTCTCCACGCCCTCGCGCTGAAAGACGTTCAGCATCGGCTGGCCCGCCGTGCCCTGCGGCTCGCCGTCGTCGCCGTAGCGGACGATCCCGCCGTCGTGGATGATATAGCACCAGCAGTTGTGCCGGGCGTCGTAATGCTGTTTTTTGATCTTCTCAATGTACGCGCGGGCCTCCGCCTCGCTCTCGACGCGCTGCACGTGGCCGATGAAGCGGGAGCGCTTCTCCGTGAACTCGCTCTCGGCCTCGGCGCAGGGGACGAAGTATTCCTCGCTCATGTCTCCCAGTCCTCTTTCGGCTCGGTGTAGCCCTCCACGTAGTCCTTGACCTGCCCGAACACCTTCGGCACGACCGTCGCGACCACGTCGATGGTCTCGCTGTACTCCACGCTCTCCACCTTCGCCTCGCGGTAGAGCATGTCCAAAAGCCCGCCCTTGTCGTAGGGCAAATGCAGCGTCACGCGGCGCGTGCCCTTGTCGAGAATCCGGTTGATGGCGGCGCGCAGCTCGTCCAGTCCCTCACCCGTCTTGGCGCTGATGTTCACCGCCGTCTCGCCGCGGGGACGGATATCGCCGAAGAACAGGTCGCTCTTGTTATAGACACGCAGGCAGGGGATCTGCTCCGCGCCCAGCTCCGCGATCAGGTCGTCCACGATCTGCGCCTGCTCCATCCACTCGGGGTTGGAGATGTCGATGACGTGCAGCAGCAGGTCGGCGTACTCGAGTTCTTCGAGCGTCGCCTTGAACGCCTCGACGAGCTGGTGCGGCAGCTTGCGGATAAAGCCCACCGTGTCGGAGATCACCACGTCCAGCGTATCGCTGACGGTGAGCATGCGCGTGGTGGTGTCCAGCGTGTCGAACAAACGGTTGTTGGCGGGAATGTCGGAGCCGGTCAGCGCGTTTAAGAGCGTGGACTTGCCCGCGTTGGTGTAGCCCACGATGGCGACCACGGGAATTTCGTTCTTTTGCCGCCGGTCGCGCTGCGTGCCGCGGACGCGGCGCACGTCCTCCAAGTCCTCTTTGAGCTTGTCGATCTTGCGGTGAATATGGCGGCGGTCGGTCTCGAGCTGGGTCTCGCCGGGGCCTTTCGAGCCGATGGGGCCCTTGCCGCTGGTGCCCGCCTGACGCTCCAAGTGCGTCCACATGCCGATCAATCGCGGCAGCAGGTACTGGTACTGCGCCAGCTCCACCTGCAAACGTCCCTCTTTGGTTTTCGCACGCTGGGCGAAGATGTCGAGGATGAGGCCGCTGCGATCGAGCACCTGCACGCCGAATTCGTCGGTGAGCACTCGCATCTGCGACGGCGAGAGGTCGTTGTCGAAGATGACCATGGTGGCCTCCTGCCCCTTGACCAGCTCCTTGATCTCCTCCACCTTGCCCTCGCCAATGAATGTACGCGGGTTGGGCGCGGGGAGCGTTTGCAGCACGACGCCGACGCTGACGCCGCCCGCCGTCTCGACGAGCGCTTCCAGTTCCTCAAGGCTCTGCTCGTCGGCGGTCTCCTTGGCGGTCAGCCGCGGCGAGGAAAGACCCACCAATATGGCTTTGTCGCGCGGGGTTTCGGTGATCTCGTTCATAAACGGCTCCTTGATTTTTTTGACAGTATATCCAAAAAAGCGGCGGAGGTCAATCCTCCGCCGCTTTTTGCTTACATCTTCAGCAAATTGCCGTGATAGGTCGTGGGAACCGTGTATTCCAGCGCCCGGATGATGTACTCCGTGTTGACCTGACAGTCCCACAAAATCCTCGCCATGCACTCCGGCCCAAGGCCGGAGAACGCCAGAGGAAGCTGCGGCGATTCGGGGTTTTCTTCATATGCCCGCGCCGCGCGCAGCAGCAGCGTATATTCATTGTCCTCCGTGTCGAGCAAGGCGCTGCGCATCTTGTCGCCCAGCGCCAGCTGCTGCGCAACGGTCTCCATGTCCTCGCCGAACACCCGGTCAAGCGCGCTGGCGACGCCGAACATAAACGCCCTGCCCGGCGGGACCTCCAGATTCGCCTCCTCGGCAAGCCGCTCGATGAACAAGCCCCGTCGGAATACCTGCGGCACCGTCTCGTCCAGCACGTTCTGGCACGCCTGATCCAGCAGCAGCACCGCCGACCAGTGGCGAAGCTGATCGTCGTCCAGGCGCGCGAGCCCGCGTTCCACCTCCAGATCCGGCACCTTGCGGTTGTGGAGATTGTTGAACGCCTTGCGCAGGAACATATGCATCAGGGACGGATCTTCCTTGATGATGCTGCCGCAGAGCTGACGGTTGACGCGCCCCGTCAGCATATGGTTGAACAGCTTGCCGTAGGGCAGCCTGCGCAGCGATGCGCTGCTGTGCAGGACGGCGGGTTCGCCGAACACGCTGCCCTGATACGCGTCAAAGCCCTCCTCCCGCGCAAACGACAGCGCCTCCGGCGAGTCAATGTTCTCCGCCGTGATCCGGACGCGGTACTTGCGCAGCACCCGCACAAACTCCTTGACCCGCAGGCGGTTGTAGCTGCCGACGTCGACGCGCACTTCTTCAAACATATTGAGGTATTGGAGGTTGCGCGAGCGCTCCACCGTGGGCGTATAGCACTTGAGCACCAGGTGGTAGCCCCGCCTGTACAGCACCGAAACGCACTCCGCCAGCGTCCTGTCCAAAAACATATTGGGCGGAACCTCGACATAAAAACGGTCGGGCGGGTACAGCTCCACAAGGCCGTCGATCAGCAGCATATTGGTGATGCTGACGTACACCGGCTTTCCGTCCGAAAGCTTCTCCTGCGAAAAGCCGAAAAAGGCGTTTGTCAGGACGCGGCAGATCAGGCTGTCCTCGCTGGAATAGACCGGCGTGGCGGACGTGTCGCCTTCAAAGCCATGGAGCAGCTCGTATCCGACCGGAGAAAAAAACTCGTTGTAAACAGGCTGGCGAATCAGTGATATCTGCACGGAAACCCTCTCGATCTTTTCACGCACTTGCACACGATGTAGTATCTTTTTTCTATTATACTGCCTTATGTAGCGTTTGTCAAAGCCTTCCGCAAAAAAGCGAGGCAAATAAAAAAAGCACGGGCGGCAACGCCGTCCGTGTTTTTATGATCTTACGCCAAACCGAACTTCTTGTTGAACTTGGCGACGCGTCCGCCGGTATCGACCAGCTTCTGCTTGCCCGTGAAGAAGGGGTGACACTTTGAGCACACTTCCACCTTGATATCCTGCTTGGTGGAACCTGTCTCAATCACATTACCGCAGGCGCAGCGAATCGTAGTCTGCTGATAATTGGGATGGATTCCTTCCTTCATTGCTCGTGTTCACCTCTTTCTGATCCAAAGCTATCGGGGAAAACCTTTCAGTTCTCCGCAGACGCAACAGGTATGATAACACGAGTCATTGCAAAAAGCAAGCCCGAATTTTGCGGTTTTTCAGAAAATTTTATCCCAGAGGCTCGTGTTCGCCTCCCGCGCCTCGGCAAGCGCCATCGCGGACGACAGCAGCTCCGCCGCCTCGCCGCGCGTCAGCGCGTGGGAGAGTGCCTCGGCCTCATAGCCGCCCACCGGCGCGATGCTGACGGACTCGAGGTTCGCCACCGCCTGCGCGTACCACACTGGCTCCGTCTCGTCAAAGTCCGTGAGATCCACGTCCGTCACTTGCAGGATGCGGTCCAGCACCGCCGCGGCCTCGGAAAGGGTCATGTCCGCCTGCGCGTTGTAGGCAACGCCGTTTTCCGTGCGCACGCCGCGCACGATGCCCGCCGACAGCGCGCCCGCGGCGCTGCCCTTCGCCCAGGTCGGGATGGCGTCGTCGTCGCAAAAGCCGGTCACGGTCACGTCGCTGCTCTTAAGGCCCGTCGCCGCCATCGCCATGGCGACAAACTCGCCGCGGCTGACCACGCGCTCCGGCTCAAAGAACCAGTCGCCGCCGACCTTCGTGCCGATCAGCACGCCCTTTTCCGCGAGGTCCACCGCCGCGGTGGCGCACTCCGGCGCGGTGTCGGCGTAGTTGACGCCGCTGGACACGCGCTCAATTTTGATCTTCACCGTAGCGGGCGCGCTCTCGTGACCGCTCTCGTCCACGGCGGTGTAGGTGAAGCTGTCGCTCCCCGCCTTGTTCTGCTCCGGCGTGTAGACGAACACGCCCTCCTCGCCGAACTCCAGCGTGCCCTTGGCGGGCAGCGCCGCGAGGCGGAAGGTCACCGCCTCGCCCTCGTTGTCGATCGCCTTGAGCATGCCGGTGTAGGGTACGCCGCGGTAGGTCTTGATTTCCAGATTCTGTGCGATGGGCGCGCCCTGCGGCACGGCTTCCTCCGCCGTCTTTTTGCTCCCGAACAGCGCGTAGGCGTTGAGCGGAATGAGCGTGGTGAGCAGCATCGCCATCACAAAGGGCAGCGCCCGCCACATATTCTGCCGTGTATCGTTCAAAACAGGTTCCTCCTTGTGGTTGGATTTTGAGTATTCCCTGTTTTGTATTGTTCGCGAAAACATCGGCATTATGCGGATGGAATGATTTTCAAGAATTCATCAGCCACTCCGGCCTTGATCGTTTCTTGATGCCCGACACCACGCCCATGGCGGCGAAGAGTGTCATCACCGACGTGCCGCCGTAGCTGAAAAACGGCAGCGTCAGGCCCACCACCGGCAGCAGGAACAGGCACATGCCGATGTTCATCACCGTCTGGAATATGAGCATCCCCGCCATGCCGACGCATACGAGGCTCTCCATGGGCGTCGTGGCGTCGCGCGCCACCAGAAAGCAGCGGATCACGATCGCCAGCAGCAAAATGATGATGACCGCACAGCCGATAAAGCCCAGCTCCTCGCCGCAGACGCAGAAGATGAAGTCCGTCTGCCGTTCCGGCAGGGCGGAGCGATAGGGCGATTGCGTCTGGGTGCCGTGAAACAGTCCCTGCCCCGTCATGCCGCCGGAGCCGAGCGCCAGCATGCCGCGGGTCTGCTGATAGCCCTTGCCCAGTGGATCGTACTCGTGATCCAGCACCACCTGAATACGCTTATACCAGTCGCCGCGCAGCAGGTTGAGGTGCCACGCCGCGAACAGCCCGCCCGCGACGCCGCCGACGCCGAGGATCAGCCAAACGGCGGCATAGCCCGCGGCGAACGCCATACAGACGAACACAAACAGGTACACCAAGCCGCTGCCCGCGTCCCGGGAAATCACATAGTAGAGCGCGAACATGAACAGCGCGTGCGCCGCGGGCTGCATCACATTGGTAAAACGCTTGAGGTCGTGCTCCTCCCGCAGATAGACCATCTGCTTGGCAAGCAGGAGGATAAACGTGATCTTCACGATCTCGGCAGGCTGGATATAGAGCGGGAAGCTCGCCAGCGCGCCGACGCCCAGCTTCCGGCCGAGGTCGTTCACGCCGAGCCACGCGCGGTTGCCGTTGCGGGTCATGCCCAGCGGCGTGAGCAGCATCAGAATAAAAACGACGTTGAAGCCCAAGATCCACTTCCACTTCTTGCTCATCTCCACAATGTCCAGCGAGGAGAGCATGAAATAGAAAAACGAGCCAAGCAAATAGCCCACGCCCTGCACCGCCACATACTTGAGCGTGCCATTGTAGACCGTGTGCGTCGCGCTGAGGATGAGCAGCATCCCGTAGAACGTCGCCGTCGAGCACAGCGTAAACAGCACCCAGTCCGATTGGCGCAGCATATCCGTAAACAGGCCCGTACCGCGATGGTGCATGGCGCTCATCCTCCTTTCTTTCATCATTTTTCCAATTTCCTCTGGCAGTATAACACGAATCCCGTCGTCTGACAACCGAACTTTTTATGAAGTGTTGCATGAAAAAAGAATTGTAAAACCGCGTCCCGCATGTTATACTGTTCATTTAGAGTAGATTGGAAACGGAGGCTGCGGCATGCGGTTTGTCTCACACAGCGTCAGCGATACCGAAGCCTTCGGCGAACGGCTCGCGCAGCGGCTGCGCCCCGGCGACGTGGTGGCTTATACCGGTTCGCTCGGCATGGGCAAGACGGCGCTCACCCGCGGGCTCGCCCGCGGCCTCGGCTGCAAGGGTCGGGTCACCAGCCCGACGTTCACCATCGTCAACGAGTACGAGGGCGGCGTGCCGCTGTTCCATTTCGACCTGTACCGCCTCGGCTCGTCGGACGAGCTGTACGACATCGGCTGGGACGACTACCTTTCCCGCGGCGGCGTCTGCGCCGTGGAGTGGAGCGAGCGCGTCGCGGACGCGCTGCCGGAGGACGCCGTCACGGTGGACATCGCCCGCGGCGAAACGGACGACACACGCATCATCACGGTCACGGGGGTGGAGGAATGAGGATCCTGGCGCTGGAAACCTCCGCAAAGAGCGTGAGCTGCGCGGTGGTCGAGGACGGCGCGGTGCTCTCCCACAGTTTCCAATGCACCGGCCTGACCCACAGCCGCACGCTGCTGCCCATGGTGGACGCGATGCTCAATAACGCGGAGATCCCGCTGGCGTCCATCGACCGCTTCGCGGTTGCCGCCGGGCCGGGCTCGTTTACGGGTCTTCGCATCGGCGTGAGTGCCCTCAAGGGACTCGCGTGGGCAACGGACAAGCCCTGTGTGGGCGTGTCGACGCTCTATGCCATGGCGCAGAACCTCGCCCATCTGGACGGCGCGCTGCTCATCTGCGCGATGGACGCGCGGCGGAGTCAGGTCTACAACGCGCTGTTTGAAGCGCAAAACGGAACGCTCAAGCGCCTGTGCGATGACCGCGCCATCGGCCTTGATGAGCTGACGGCGGAGGTGCGAAACGATCCGCGCCGCAAGATCGTCCTCGGCGACGGGGCAAAGCTCGCCTGCGATCACCTGACGCAAAACGGCGTGGACTGCGCCATCGCCCCCGCCGCGCTGCGGTATCAGGACGCCGTGGGCGTGGCGCTCGCGGCGGCGGAAGCCGAGCCCTGCTCCGCGCAGGAGCTGTCCATCGCGTACCTGCGCGTTTCGCAGGCGGAGCGAGAGCGCAAGGCAAGACTGGAACGGGAAACAAACCAACAAATATAAATAACGGAGGAACGAAAGATGCTGTATCAGAACGATGAACACGTCCATGTCATGGATCACCCCCTGGTTGCGCACAAGCTGACCATCATGCGCAACAAGAACACCAGCACCAAGGATTTCCGCGAGCTGGTGTCCGAGATCGGTATGCTCATCACCTATGAGGCGACGCGCGACCTGCCGCTGACCACGAAGCACATCGAAACGCCGATCTGCGGCGCCGAGATGCCGACGCTCGCGGGCAAAAAGATCGCCGTGGTGCCCATTCTGCGCGCGGGTCTCGGTCTCGTGGACGGCGTGCTGCGCCTGATCCCGTCGGCGCGCGTGGCGCACATCGGCATGTACCGCGACGAGGAGACGCTCGAGCCCCACGTCTACTTCTGCAAGACCCCGCAGGACATCGCGAGCCGCGATATCATGGTCGTCGATCCGATGCTCGCCACCGGCGGCAGCGCCGACGCGGCCATCAGCGAGATGAAGAAGCGCGGCTGCAAGCACATCAAGCTGATGGTGCTCGTCGCCGCCCCCGAGGGCATCCGGTGCATTCGCGAGAAGCACCCCGACGTGGACATCTACTGCGGCGCGGTGGATGAGAAGCTCAACGAGCGCGGCTACATCGTACCCGGTCTCGGCGACGCCGGCGACCGTATCTTCGGAACGAAATAAAAACAACCATTAAATTGAGAGGAAGTAACAAACCAACATGAGTGCATCCAGAGAAAAGAAAGCCCGTCAGGAGCGCGGCGCTGATTTTGTCAGCGTCAAGGATATGAAAGCCCGCGAGGAGCAGCGGGCCAATCGCCGTACCACCGCCATTTTCACCGTCTGCGCGGTGCTGTTCGTGGCCGCCGTCGTTGCCATGTTCCTGTGGAACTCCGGCACCTTCCAGCGCAAGGCCGCCGCTGCCAGCGTCAACGGCCAGAATTACAGTGTGTCCGACGTTGCCTACTATTATTACAACGGCCGCGCCAATGCGCTGAACAGCAACTCCGAGCTCGACAGCAGCAGCTCTATGCGCACGCAGGAATATACCGCCAGCGAGGATTACGACACCTGGTATGACTATCTCGCCGACCAGAGTGTGCGCTATCTCGCCACCGCGCAGCTCACCGCCAAGGCGGCGAAGGACGCCGGATTTGACGGCGGCAGCGAGGTGGACGACACCGTCAACGAGACGATGGACTCCCTCAAGTCCTCCGCTTCCAGCCAGGGCTATGACGTCGCGGGCTATATCAAGGCGATCTTCAACGGTCTGCTGACCCGCAGCGACTTTGAAAAGAGCCTGCGCACGCAGGCGCTCGCCGAGGCGTACACCAACTACAAGGCCGACGCCGCGAACTATTCCGAGGACGAGCTGAACGCCGCCTACGACGCGGACCCCAACACCTACTCCATGGTCTCCTACGAGTCTCTGGTGTTCTCCAACTCCAACTACGCCACCGAGGCCGCCGAGGCCACCGAGACCACCCCCGCTGTGGAGGCTGACGACGGCTCCGCCGCCGCCAAGGCCGCGGCCGAGGACGCGCTCGCGCAGTACAAGGCGGGCGCCGCTCTGGAGTCCCTCGCCGGCGCGGACGGCACCTACACCAACACCTCCACGCTCTACGGCACCGGCTCCGATATGCTCGAGTGGCTCTATGACGACGCGCGCAAGGACGGCGACTCCGCGGTTCTGGACTACAGCTACTACGGCTATTCCATGGGCTCCGTGGTCGTGGTGTTCCACGGCAAGGAGCGCGCCGACTTCCACGCCGTCAACGTCCGTCATATCCTCGTCGAGGACGAGGCGACCGCCAACGACGTTCTCGCCCAGTATCAGGCGGGCGAGCAGACCGAGGAAGCCTTCGCCGCGCTGGCGCAGGAGCACTCCACCGACAAAGCCGACGACGGCGGCCTCTATGAGAACGTCTATCTCGGCCAGATGGTCAAGCCCTTTGAAGACTGGTGCTTCGACGCCGCCCGTCAGACCGGCGACACCGGCATCGTGCAGACCGACTACGGCTACCACGTCATGTACTTCGTCAGCGCCAACGACGCCGCCTACTGGCAGCAGATGGCCGCGACCAAGCTCGCGAACGACTGGGCGCAGAGCCTCAGTGAGGGCATCGACACCCAGCTGCTCGACGGCATGAAGTATATCGACCGCTAAACCGATGGGTATGCTGACCGGTACGGTCGTCAACTGTCTGGGCGTTCTCGGCGGCACCATCCTTGGCCTGCTGCTGGGAAAGCTGATTCCCAAGCACCTGTCCGACTCCGTCATCAAGGGCGTGGCGCTGTGCGTGTTTTACATCGGCGTGAGCGGGATGCTGGCGGATGAGAACACGCTGGTGATGATCGTCTCCATGGTGCTCGGCACCATCGTGGGCGAGCTGCTGCGGCTGGACGACCATTTGAACGCGCTGGGTGACCGGATCGAAAAAGCCTTTGCCAAGCACGGTCTTAGGGGCCGCGTGTCCGAGGGCTTTGTCACGGCGTCGCTGCTCTACTGTGTGGGCGCGATGGCGATCGTCGGCTCGCTGGAGGCCGGCCTCACCGGCAGCCAGTCGACGCTCTACGCCAAGTCGATCCTCGACGCGGTGTCCTCCGTCGTCTACGCCTCCACCATGGGCTTCGGCGTGGGCCTTGCCGCGATCCCCGTGTTCCTGTATCAGGGCCTGATCACGCTGTGCGCGTCCCTGCTGGAGCCGGTGCTGACGGAGATCGTCATTGCCGAGATGAAGGCGGTGGGATCGCTGCTGATCGTGGCGCTGTCCCTCAACATGCTGGGGCTGACCAAGATCAAGGTGATGAACTCCATTCCCGCGATGTTCTTCCCGATCCTGCTTTGTACCTTTATGTGAGTATCCGAAAAAAGGGTCTCTCCGAACGGAGAGGCCCTTTTTGTGCATTTTGACTGATGAAATTTAAAAGTTAGCGTTGACTTTTAGGAATTTTGATTGACGGCTCTTGCGCTTTCTGCTAGAATTACGGTATCTAGGTGGAATGGAGGGAGTTTTCCGATGAGAGATCTCAAGCATCTGATCTTCTTCGAAAGCCTGCTGCAGGAGGCCAACAACGAGCTGGTCAAGCAGGCGCGGGAGGACGGCAAAAAAGCGCTCGGCTACACCTGCTACTTCATGCCCGAAGTCCTGCTGGACATTCCCGGCTGCTTCGGCGTCCGCCTGCGCGCGCCGCGCAGCGGCTCGCCCGACATGGCGACCTACTACATGTCCAACCGCACCTGCCACTACGGCCGCGCCCTGTTTGAGCGCGCGCTGGAGGGCGGCTTCAACTTCCTCGACGCCAACATGGCGACGGAGACCTGCACCGTCACCTGCCGCTTTCAGGAGCATCTCAAGCAGATGGACGTCATCAAGAACCCCGACTTTTTCGTGGAGTTCACCGACGTACCGTTCAAGAAAACCGAAAACAGCATGGTGCACTTCCGCAAGCAGCTGCAGGCGCACGTCCTCGACCCGCTCCATGAGCGCTTCGGCGTCGACGTCTCCGACGAGGCGCTGCGAAAGGCGATCGAGGAGCACAACGAGGTCTGCCGCCTGATCTCCGAGATCGGCGCGTACCGCAAGCTCCCAAACCCGCCCATCACGGGCTATGAGTTCCACATCATTCAGCTCGTGACGCTGACGTGTCCGAAGTACCTCATTCTCCCCTATCTCCGCGAGACCGCGGAGGAGCTCAAGACCCGCGAGCCGGAGCCCAAGTCGCCCTATCGCTGCCGCGTGGTGCTCTCCGGCGCGGAGAACGACGACCCCGAGTTCACCAAGCTCATCGAGAGCTGCGGCGCGCTGGTCGTCGCCGACCGCTACTGCTACGGCTCCCTGCCCGGCCGCGAGGAGATCGTCGTCGCCGAGGGGCAGAGCCCGCTGGACGCCATCGCTCGCCATTACCTGAGTACCAGCTACTGTCCGCGGTTCATGCCGCAGAAGGACATGCGCAGCCGCAAGAAGTACTTAGCCGATCTGGTTGCGGAGTACCACGCCGACGGCCTGATCGTCGTGTCCAACAAGTTCTGCGAGTACTGGAGCTATGAGCGCACGATGGACGCGCTGATCCTGCCGCGGGACTACAATATCCCCACCTGCTCCATCGAGAAGGAATACGTCAACGCCTCCACCGGCCAGCTCCGTACCCGCTTCCAGGCCTTTGTGGAGAGCGTCGAGATCAAGAAATTGCAGGAGGCGAAGTGAGATGGGATTTTCGATTGAAGCCAGCGTGAAAAACGTGAAAACCGGCGTCAAAAAGGTCAAGGAGATCCGCTTCTCCGACCTCGGTGGCAAGCTCAAAGCCGCCGCCGCGCTGTTTCCCGACCCCAAGGCCGTGAAGCTGCCGAAGAATAAGGAAGAGGCGAAGAAATTCGCGCACGACTTCTGGTACGGCAAGCCCCACGGCGAGCGGCGTCTGGGCGATCTGTACTGCGAAAAGACGGGGCTTTACAAGCACCGCGAGTGGCGCGGCGTCAAGGACACGTTCTACTACTTCCACATGATCTGGCTGTACAACTACGCCAACATGGTCATGGACATCATGAAGTTCGGCAGCCCCATCACCTTCGTCAAGGGCCTGTGGCGCTACCGCTGGATGGGTCAGACGTACCTGCCCGTGCTGCACTGGTTTGACCGCGGCCTCGAGGGTATGCGCGGCCCGGCGCTGCGCGCAAGCGCGTGGCATTACCGCGCCATGACCTGCGTGACCATCAACCAGTTCATGAATATGTTCAACGCCGACGGCAACCTCCGCAACGGTGCGCACAACGACGCGTGGCATCACGCCATGGCGCACAAGGAGACCGTCTGGGGCGGCATCTTCTACCCGTGGATGGACAAGTTTAAGCACATTCCGCTGGAGATGATCCCCTACTTCGTCACTTGCCACGTCAACAACCACACGGTGCTCAATTACATCGACGCGGCGCAGTCGCTGGGCCTGCCCGGCGATCCCTGCCCCATGTGTCAAGCAGAGGCGGGCATCTTCGTGCTCGATGACGTGCCCGATTTCGCGCCGTTCATGGTCTCGTCCAACGAGGCTTGCGACGGCTCGGTGGCGTCCACCGCGATCCAGGACTGGTTCTGGAACCGCCCGCTGTTCGCCATGCCGCAGCCCATGCAGTTCGACGACCCGCTGGTGCAGGAGCACTGCGCCAACGAGATCCGCGAGTGCTGGAAGTTCATCGAGGAGCAGACCGGCGTGCCGTTCAACTGGGAGCTGCTCAAGGAGAACCTCGAAAAGCAGAACGAGCTGATGCGCTTTGAGTGGGAGAAGTGGGACGTGGACGCCAAGACCAGCAGCTACCCCATCAACGGCGTGGCGCAGGCACTCTACCGCATCTACCAGTCCCAGTACGGCGAGCATTACATCTGGCACTTTGTGGACAACAAGGTCAGCAAGATCATGACAAAGTGCGTGGAGAAGAAGATCAACACCTTCCCCAAGACCCGCCATCGCGTGATCGCGTGGTCGTGCGCGCCGCTGTACTACTCCAACTGGTGCACCTGGGCGTACAACTGCTGGGGTCTCAACACGGTCATCAACATGGACTCGCTGATGTTCGACATGACCATCCGCACCGACACGCTGGACCACTGCGTCGAGGACATGGCGCGCTACCACGAATGGGCGCCGATGCGCCGCATGGCGGTGGGCGGCATGCACCACATCTTCGAGCTGTGGGATTACATGGAGCGCTTTCACTGCGACATGGTCATGATGTACGACCAGCTCCAGTGCAAGGGCATGCAGGGCGTGGTCGGCCTCTTTGAGGACGAGTTCCGCAAGCGCAATATCCACGCCATCTGGATGCCGCACGCGCTGCCCGACAAGCGCACGGTCTCCCGCGCGGAGATCCGCCGCATCATCAACGATTACATGACCACTGTCATGAAGGAAGAGCCGCTCGACCCGTCGCTGCTCGAGTTCGACGATGACATGAGCTGGTAAGGAGGCAGAGAAAATGAGCGTGATGAAAAAGTTTGTAAAGGCCGCCCTGCGCAGAGAGGCAAAGCGCATCAAGAAAGAACGCAGAGCCCGCAGGAGAGGCAGCCTTTTCGCCCGCATCCTGCTGAAGATCTTCGGCAAGCTGTTCGCTCTCTTTGCCGCGGTCTACGCGCTGCTGTTCACGGTGTTCTTCTTCGATCTCGACGGCAAGCTGCTGTACTATGTGGTGGAGCCGCTGCTCGTCCGGCACTACGACCGGATGGAGCGCAAAAATCCGCTGGAGATGCCCTACGAGATGAAATCCGAATAAGCGCAAAAAACCCCGCCGAATCCATCGGCGGGGTTTTTTTTAGCTTCTCATGCTGCTGATGATATCGTTTGAGGCCTTCCATGCCGCGTACAGCGCGTCGCGGTAATCGCCCATCTTATCGTAAGCGTCCACCGTCTCGTCGATGCGCTCACGCAGCGTTTCCAGCTGCCGCTGGAGATCGTCGCGTTCGTCGTCGGTGCAGTCGTCCTCGACCGCGCGCTGCGCCAGCTCCAGCATCGCCTCCAGCAGCTCCTGTACTTCGTCGAGCATGGCTTCGGCAAAAATCATGTCCATTTCCATAGCGTTCGCCCTCCTTTTTCGCCATTATAGCGAACTGTACAGGAAATTGCAAGTATTACGCGCGCACCTCGATGGCGCGGACGACGCCGTCCTTGACGTAGAGATCCATCGTACCGCCGTAGGCCTTCGCCGCGGCGAGATCGGCAAACCACGTACCGGCGTCGCGATTCCAGCAGATGACACTGGAGGGTACCGTGTAGGTCTGGCCGCCGTAGTTCACCGCCGTATCCCCGATCCACGCGGAGGCGGGGACGGAGGCAAGCTTGGTGAGGGTGGAAAAACTGGTAAACATGGTTCCTGCGCTGTTAAGCTGTGCCGCAACAAAATCGCCGGTTCTTACATTATTTCCGCTCGCAATCTCTTTGGTATTGTGTCCATTTCCGTCAATACGAATAAAACGGTCAGTAACCTCGTGAGTATCCTCATCATACTCGGCTCTGACGATCGCTCGCCCATAATACACGTCCGAGTTGTCCGCGATCACGATCAGATCCACCTCACCGGCGGCGTTGGTGCGGGCGTAGGCGATGCCGCTCTGCTCAACACGGGAAACGCCCAAAGCCTCAAGGCTTGTCAATTCACCGCCGTTGAACACCAGCACGCCGTCCGCCAGCTTGCGCGTGCCGAGGGTCCCGGCGGTCAGATCAAGGACGCCGGTGTTGCTGCTGCTCTGTTTGGAGAGATAAACCGTTTTGCTGCTCTGCGAAACACGCACGGCCTGACCGGCATAGTCAGAATAACTGCCCGCAAGTTCTATGAGTGTATTCGCGCAAATCAAAGAAACCTTGCCTTTGCCATCCACAAATCCCAGCGCGTTGCCGTTCAGCCCATTGGCGCTGCCGCTGTCCACCGCGCCCGCGACGCGGCCGTCCGCGGTGAGCTGAATGACCATATTCTTGCCGGGCTTGAGCTGCGCGAGGCTCCCCTGCGCCGTGGTCATGACTTTGAATACTGTGCCGCCCAGCACCGTGATGCTCGTCGGCGCGGCGGGCGACGGCTCGCAATTCTCATAGTACACCGCCACGCGGGTGTCGCAGGCCTGAATGGTGTTGTTCGACGCATTGTAGGTCACGACGTCACCCTTCTTGAGCGCACTTGCCGACGCGCGCACGCCGTTGCGGTAGACCGTGTAGTTGGTCGCGCCGCCGGTCAGCGCGTCAAAGCCCGCCGTGGAGCCATTGGCGCTGACAATGATCGCCGCGTCACTGACCGTGCCTCCAGCAATTGATCTGGATGGCAAGAATGTCAAAACTTTACCGTTTTTAGTAACGACACGCCCTTTCAAACCAATAAACTCCGAAAGATCCATTAGTTGCTCTATTTTATATTCTGTCTTGCTACCGGATGAATAACTCGAAGTGTATTGGCTCTCCGATCGACTTTGAATTTGAACACTCCCATTATCATCCGTGCTTGTAGAATACTCATGCGTTGATTGATATTGACTGCTACTCCCCTCCGTTGTCGGTTCAGTTGTAATCATTTTACCCGTGTTAAGATCAACTGACAGGACAGTTACTTCACCAGATACAAGGCCGAGCGTAGTAATATATTCTTGCCCTATACCACCAGCCTCGGTCGTGAGGGCATTTACAAACAGTTTTGCAGCCTGTGCGCGACTAATTGCTCCATTTGCATTAAGTGATATTCCTTTTGTGAGTTCCTTATCCTTTGCAAGACTTAAATAGCCGTACGGCCAAATCATATCAACTTTACTGTCTCCATATCCTATGACACGCATCAGAATGGTTACTGCTTCAGCATAGGTTATATGACGTTCAGGCGCAAATGTACCATCAGGTTGCCCATGAATAATCGCTCCATCAATCCCTGTCGAATAACGGTTTGTTGACACTGTGCCGTCTTCTGAAGATGTGCTAACCGACACCGAAGTCTCTATCCCCGTCCCAGATGCCGCATAGTTAATATACGGTGCTGCCCAGTGAGTTGCACGCACATCCGAGAAAATCGTGCGGCTACGAAAGCGACTAATCTCACTCTCTTTTCCCATGAGCATTACCGCCATTTTACAGAACTCCGCACGGGTTAAACTGTCGTTTGGCCGATAGTTTCCATCTGGGTCGCCCGATATAACTCCCATCAAACGCAAAACAGCGATGTCAAGTGCAGTATCATCATTATGGACATCTGCAAACCTTGCCGCAGATACTTGCGGGATAAACGCCACAACCATGGAAAGACAAATCAAAAGCGCAAAAACTCTCTTTTTCATTGGGAAACCTCCTTATTCCGCCTTGAGGGCCACCACCGGCTGCAAGCCGGAGGCCTTGATCGCGGGATACATACCGAAGATGATGCCGAGGGACACGGAGAACGCAAACGCGCCCAGCGTGATCTCCGGCGAGGGATACAGCGACATGCCGTCAAAGAGCAGCCTGCCCGCGAGATGTGTGCCGCCGTAGCCGATGATGATGCCGATCACGCCGCCGACGCCGCAGATCATCGCTGCCTCCACGAGGAACTGCGTCACGATGGAGCTGCGCTCCGCGCCGATGGCGCGGCGGATGCCGATCTCCCGCGTGCGCTCGGTAACGGTGACGAGCATGATGTTCATGATACCGATGCCGCCGACAAGCAGCGAAATGCCCGCGATGCCGCCGAGCACCACCGAGATCATGGTCAGCACGCCGCTGCTCTCATCCTGCCACTGCTGCTCGCTGTAGGCGTAGCCATAGCCGTACATGCCGTTCTGCGTCACGCCGTCCAGATACGCCTGAATGCGCTGCATGACCGGACCGATCGTCTGGGAGTCCTTGACCTTGACGGCGCACTCGCCGCTCACGTCGCCCCCGCCGTTCGGCATGAAGCGGCTGGCGGTGTAGGGCAGAACGATGACACTGTCCACGGAGTAGCTGCTCTCCGCGTCCTTCTCGGCATAGACGCCCACCACCGTGAACGGCACGCCGCCGATCATGATATTCTCGTTGAGCGGGTCGGCGTAGTCGAAGAAGGTCTTTGCCGCCCGCGCGCCGAGCACGCAGACCTGATGGTATTTCTCCACGTCCAGCTTCGTGAGGTCGCGCCCGCGCGCGACGGTGAAGCTGTTGACCTTGGAATACTGGTCGCTGCCGAGGTAGACGCGCGGCTGCTCCTGCCATTCCATCGTGTCCGAATTCTTGGCGCCGTATTTCACAACGGCGCTCCACGCCTGCGAGTTGGGCGTCACGCCGATCACGTCGTCGCCGAGGCCCTGACAGTAGTTGTAGACCTTCTCAAAGCCGCTCTCGCCGCTGTTGAGGTAGAGCGAGACCGTGATCTTGTTGGTGCCCTGCGCCTCGAACGCCTCCATCATCTTCTGGTTGTAGCCGGAGACGGTGGCGACGATGGTCATGACCGACGCGATGCCGATGATAATGCCCAGCATCGTGAGGAACGAGCGGCCCTTCTTCGCGAGGATGGACTTGACCGCCATTTTGACCGCCTGACCGAATTTCATAGCCAATCCACCTCCTGCGGGTGATCCTCGATGATCCTGCCGTCGGAAAGCCGCACAATGCGCCGCGCGGTGGCGGCGATTCCGTTGTCGTGGGTGATGAGCAGGATCGTGCTGCCCTCTTTGTTGAGCTGCTGCAAAAACGCCAGCACCTCAAGGCCCGTCTTGGAGTCCAGCGCGCCCGTCGGCTCGTCCGCCATGATGATGGGCGGGTGCGCGGCGATGGCGCGGGCGATGGCGACGCGCTGCTGCTGGCCGCCGGACATTTCGCTGGGGTGGTGCTTCGCGCGCGCGGCGAGGCCGACGCGCTCCAGCGCCTCCATCGCCATATCCCGCCGGTCAAAGGCGGACACGCCCTGATAGATGAGCGGCAGCTCCACGTTTTCCACCGCCGTGAGCGACGGGATCAGGTTGTAGCCCTGAAAGATGAAGCCGATCTGCTTGTTGCGGATGTGCGAGAGCTGCTTGTCGTCCAACTCCGACACGTCCTGCCCCGCGAGGAAGTAATCCCCGTAGGTCGGGATGTCGAGACAGCCGAGCACGTTCATCATCGTGGACTTGCCCGAACCGGACTGACCCGCAATGGCGACAAATTCGCCGTAATCGATCTCCAGGCTCACGCCGTCGAGCGCCCGCACCTCACTCTCCAGCCCCTCGCCGTAGATCTTATATACGTCCTTTAATGTAATCAGCATGGCTCAGAAGTACATCCCCATTCCCATGCTGTCGTTCTGCATGACGCCGGCATAAACGACGGCGCCTTCCTCGACGCCGGACTTGATCTCCACGCTGTTGTTGTCGGAGATGCCGATCTCCACCACGGCGGGATAGAAGCCCTCGGGAATGTCCATCATGTCGGTGGCGAGCTCCACGTCATTGACCGGCGGCTCATCGGTCTGCACGAACAGCACCTTGCAGTTTTCGCCGTCCACCGTCTGCGCGGACTTGACGCACTGGATCGGGACGATCAGGCAGTCGTCGCTCTGGCTGGCGGTGAAGGAGTAATTGACGTAAGCGCCCGACATGAGCAGGCCCTCGCTGTTGTCCACGGAAATGACCATCGGGAAGCGCGCCACGCCGCTGCTCATGCCGTCACTCGCCGCCGCGGTGAGGCTGACGCTCTCGATCACGCCGGTCATCTGGTTCTCCCAGAGCGTGATGTCCACCGGCATACCCGCCTTGGCAAAGGAGACATTCATCTCGTCGATCTGCGTGTTGACGATCATCGTCGACGTGTCGGCAATGCTCACCGCCACCGTGCCGGTCTTGGCCTCCTCGCCGGCGCTGATCCCCAGCGAGAGCACGGTGCCGTCAATGGGCGCGACGCCGTTGAGCGCGTCCAGATTCTTCTGTGCCTTTTCCAGCTTCTCCTTTGCCTGCTCCACCAGGGCTTCCGCGCTGTCCAGCGCGTCCTCGCTGCTCTCGGCGGTCAGGGTAAGTACGCTCTCGCCTGCGCGGACAGGCATATAATCAAAGAGCTTATTCGTCGCGCACTCGCCGCTGATCTCGGCTGTCAGCGTTGTAGAGCGAAACCACTTCAGCTCGCCCGGCTCATAGGGATAGACGGTCTCGCCGCCGATGTTCAGCGTCGCGGTCGCCGCCATCTTCTCCGTCAGCGTGCCGGGATTGTCCACCGCGATAACCACCTCAAAGAGCTTGCTGCCCTCGGCGGACACACGCTGTACCTTATGGATCTCGTGCACCGTGCCGGGCAGCTGCGCCATGGTAACGGGAATCGACACTGTCGCGCTCTGGCCCACGGAGATCATATCCTCATAGGCATAGCTAAAATAGAGCGGCAGCAGCAGCTTGGTGTTGTCCACCAGCGTCGCAACCTTACTGCCCTTCGTCACCTCGTCGCCCGACGCGATGGTGGCAACGTCCAGCAGGATACCCGCATAGTCCGCGCGAACGTTCAGGTCATTAGACGCGCCCGCCAGCTTGTCGTACTCCTTCTGCGCGGAGCGCAGTTCTTTTTCCGCCTTGTTGTATTCCGTCTGCGCGGCGCTGCTCTCGATGCTGTAGAGCTGATCGCCCTTCTGGACGAAGTCGCCCTCGGAGACAAAGACCTCCAGCACCTGTCCGTCGGAGAGCAGCGTAATGCTGGCGCTGTTTTTCGGCACCGCCGCGCCGCTGCCCTCTACCATGCTGGTGATGGAGCCGCGGTAGACCGAATCCGTCAGTACCTCCGCCGCGCCGGACTGATCGGCGCTGTTTTTGCGCCAGATCACGATTCCCGCGACCAGCGCCAGCACGATCACCAGCGAAATGATGCGGCGAATCAGTTTTTTCTTGTTCTTCTTTTTCTTTTTCGCGGGCAGCGCCGGAGCGTCCGAAAAGCCCGCGGGCGTTTCCGGCGCGGCGGCTGACTCCGGCGTTTTCTTTTCCTGATCGATTACTTCTGCCATGGTTCCATTCCTTCCTTTGCGTGGTTTCAAACTGCGAGATCATACGATAACACATTTTTGCCCGAAAAGCGTATCGAATTGGTTACAATCCGCTCTTCGGTCTGTAAGACGAAGCTCCTTGAAAAAAGTTCCGCCCTCAACTGTACTATTTGTATTAGTACAGTTAGGTTAGCACAGGCTATAGACAAAGTCAAGGGTAGGGCGTGAAGTTGGTATTGAAATTTCTGAATGAATTTATTATAATAATTGGGTATTTTTTCAAAGGAGATGATCCTATGAGCAAAATCACGATCCCGCAGGGCTACAAAACCCCGCTGTCTGTCTACGAAATGCAGCGCGCCATTGAGTTCATCAAGAGCAATTTCCAGACCAACCTGAGCAACGCGCTGAATCTGCGCCGCGTCTCCGCGCCGCTGTTTGTGGAGGAGAATTCCGGCCTCAACGACAACCTCAACGGCGTCGAGCGCCCCGTTGGCTTTGACATTCCCGACGTCGGCGAGAACGGGCAGGTCGTCCATTCGCTGGCGAAGTGGAAGCGTCTCGCGCTCAAGCGCTATGAATTCAACGTAGGCAAGGGCCTTGTCACCGATATGAACGCCATCCGCCGCGACGAGGAGCTGGACAACCTCCACTCCGTCTACGTCGACCAGTGGGACTGGGAGAAGGTCATCGACCGCAGCGACCGCAACATCGACTACTTAAAGCGCACGGTGCGCGACATCGTGAACGCCGTCACTGAGACGGCGGACGCGCTGAACATCGCGTTCCCGTCGCTCCACAACCACCTGCCCCGCGAGGTGTTCTTCCTCACCACGCAAGAATTAGAGGATATGTACCCCGGTCTCACGCCCAAGGAGCGGGAAAATACCGTCTGCCGCGAGCATGGCGTGGTGTTCCTCATGCAGATCGGCAAAACGCTCAAGTCCGGCGTCAAGCATGACGGCCGCGCCCCGGACTACGACGACTGGGAGCTCAACGGCGACATTCTCTACTGGAACCCACTGCTCGAGCGCGCCTTTGAGATCAGCTCCATGGGCATCCGCGTGGACGAGGAATCTCTGGATCGCCAGCTGCGGCTCGCGGGCTGCGACGACCGCCGCGCCCTGCCGTTCCACAAAATGCTCCTGAACGGCGAGCTGCCCCTGACCATGGGCGGCGGCATCGGCCAGAGCCGCGTGTGCATGCTGCTCATCGGCACGGCGCACATCGGTGAGGTGCAGGTGAGCATGTGGGACGAGGAGACCCGCAAAACCTGCGAGGAAAAAGGCATTTTGCTGCTGTAAATCATGACAAAGAAACGGTTGACCATGGTCAACCGTTTCTTGATTCTCAAGCCTTTTTCCCCCGGAAGGTCATCTCCGGCTTTTTGATGGAGACCGTGGTATTCGGCTCCACCGAGGTCGTCACAAAGGCGTTTGCGCCGATCACCACGTTGTCGCCGATCTCCGTGCCCCCGCCGAGGAGCGTCGCGCCGGCGTAGATCGTCACGTTGTCGCCCACCTTCGGGTGGCGGCGCTCACCGGGCACGCTCTGCATACCCGCGGGCGAGAACGCGCCCAGTGTCACGCCCTGATAGATCTTGACGTGGTTGCCGATGATGCTCGTCTCACCCACGACGATGCCGGTGCCGTGGTCGATGAAGAAGTATTCGCCGATGGTGGCGCCGGGGTTGATGTCGATGCCCGTGCCCGCGTGGGCGTACTCGGTCATGATGCGCGGGATCATCGGCACGTCGCGGACGTACAGCTCATGGGCAATGCGATAGATGAAGATGGCGAAGAAGCCGGGGTACGAGAGCACGACCTCCTCGCGGTTGTGCGCCGCGGGATCGCCCTCGAAAAACGCCTCCAGATCCTTTTGCAGCAGGCGCTGGAGCTCCGGCATGCGCGCGAGCAGCTCGCCGGTGACGTTGCGCGCGCGGTCATCGTCCATGGTCTGCGCGATCTGTGCCGAAAGCGCGTCGAAGATCTGCTCCATCAGCAGCGCGCTGTACTGCTCCGGCGGCAGCTTCAAAAGGTGCTTTTCGCCGTAGTAGACCGGAAACAGCAGCTTCTGGAACAGCCGGATGATCTCAATGATCGCCTTGCGGTTGGGCAGGCGCAGCGCGTCGCCGTACATCGGCAGCGCCGCGGCGTTGTACTGCCCCGCCATCGTCAGCGCGGACGCGCGGATGATCTCGCTCCGCTTGTTTTTATCCATATCAAATGCCTCCAAAACGTTCAGAGTCCGGGCAGATTATACTGTATGGCGGGAGGAATTGCAAGCCTCCCGTGCCATTTTATGCCGACGGCTATCTAGCGGTTCACCAGCAGCTTCTTCATCGACTGCTCCAAGCCGTCCACGGTGAGCGGATACATGTCGATGAGCTTCTGGATCACGCCGTAGCTCTGCCCCCAGTACGGCCCCCAGCTCGGCTCCCCCTCCGGATTGAGCCACACCAGATGGTCGTACTGCTCCTTAAAACGTTTGAGCCAGTCGTAGCCTGAGAGCGCCTGCTCCTGCGTCGCGCCGTAAAACCAGCGCTTGCCGGTCAGCTCGTACATGTCCATCAGCGCGTCGCCCACGAGGATAACCTTGTACTCGCTGCCGAAGTTTTTGAGCAGCCACTCCGTCGGCACCGCGTGGGCGCGGTACATGCGCGGGTCGGTGTACACCGAGGAATAAATGCAGTTGTGGAAGTAGTAGACGTGCAGCTCCTTGAACTGGTTCGCGCGCTCCGCCGCCTGAAAGAGCATCGAGCACAGCCGCGACCAGTAGTCCATCGAGCCGCCGGAGTCCATCAGCATCAGCACCTTGACCGTGTTGCGCCGCGGGCGCTTGTACTGGATCTTCAGCGTACCCGCATTGTCGCAGGTCTCGCGGATCGTGCCGTCCACATCAAACTCGGTCTTGTCCCCCAGCGTTTGGTCGGAATACTGCCGCAGCAAGCGGAACGCCATCTGGAACTGGCGGATGTCGAGGATGTTGTCCTTGCGGAAGTCCCGGAACCGGCGCTCCCCCGCCACCTGAAACGCGCGGCGGTGACGGCTCACGCCGCCGACACGGATGCCCTGCGGCGCGTGTCCGTTGTTGCCGAAGTTGGAAAAGCCGCCGGTGCCGATCCAGTAGGAGCCGCCGTTGTGCTCCTCCTTCTGCTCTTTCAAGCGTTCCTCAAACATTTTTAAGATTTCGTCGATGCTCTTCTCGTCGTAGCCCTGCGTCTGGAGAAACGCGCGGTAGTCCGCGAGCATCTGCTCCGGATGTTCGAGCCAGCGCAGCAGCTCGTCTGGCAGATCGTCCTCAAAGGGCACGCCGTCGAAATATTCCAGAAAAACTTTATCAAATTTATCGTAATCCGCCTCGCTGTGTACCAGCACCGCCCGGCAGAGCTGATAAAACCCCGTCAGGCTGGTGTGCTGGAGGTCCAGCGTCAGCGCCTCGGTCAGCGTCATCCACTCGTTGACGGACACGCCGAAGCCGTGGGCGCGCAGCAGATAGAAAAAGCCGATGAACATAGGCCGTCTCCCTTGCAAAAGTGATGCCATTATAGCGGTTTTGCACGAATTCGTCAACTTTATCTATTGACTTGTCTCGCAGCTCTCATTATGATACTACTCGCAACAAGGAGGCTGACCATGAAAACTGATTTTGACCGCAAGCCCCTCCCGATCTTTTTATCCTATTTCCGCCCCCACTGGCAGCCCTTTGCCATTGATATGGCGTGTGCCGTGGCGGTGTCCGCCATTGATCTCATCTTCCCCTTCGTCTCCCGCAGCGCCATGCAGCATCTGCTGCCGCAGCGGCTGTTCGGCGCGTTCTTCGCCGTGGTGGCGATCATGCTGGCGGCGTACATCCTCAAAGGGCTGCTGTACTACGTCATCACCGTCGTGGGTCACGGCGTGGGCGTGCTGGTGGAAGCGGACATGCGGCGCGACGTGTTCGCGCACATGCAAACGCTGAGCTTCAGCTTCTTCGACCACAACCGCACCGGCGCGCTGCTCTCCCGCGTGACCAACGACCTCTTTGACATCACGGAGCTCGCCCACCATGGGCCGGAGAACATCATCATCTGCACCGTGACGCTCGTCGGCGCGCTGATCGTCATGTTCACGATCCGCTGGGAGCTGGCGATCACCCTGCTCATCATCCTCCCGCCGTGCCTGTGGTTCACCGCCCGCCAGCGCGTGCGCATGAAGCAGGCGAGCGTGGAGCTGCGCAAAAAGACCGCCGAGATCAACGCCGCGATCGAGAGCGGCATCAGCGGCATCCGCACGGCGAAGGCGTTTGCCAACGAGAGCGAGGAGCAGCAGAAATTCGACCGCAGCAACGATCTCTTTAAGACCGCCAAAAAGGGCTACTACAAGGCGATGGGCCTCTTCAACAGCGGCATGGAGTTCTCCACCGGCGTGATGCAGGTCGCGGTCATCGGCATGGGCGGCTTTCTCATCATGCGCGGCGAGATGGACTATATCGACCTTGTGACCTTTACCCTCTACGTCTCGGCGTTTCTCTCCCCCGTCCGCAAGCTGGTGCAGTTCATGGAGCAATACACCCAGGGCAGCGCGGGCTTCTCCCGCTTTCTGGAGATCATGCGCACCCGCCCCGAGGTGGCGGACGCGCCCGACGCGCGGGAGTTGGCCGGCGCCAAGGGCGAAATCCACTATGACAACGTATCGTTCCACTATCAGGACGGCACCGAGGTGCTGACGGACGTGAACCTCACCATCCACGCGGGCGAGCGTTTTGCGCTGGTCGGCCCCTCCGGCGGCGGCAAGACTACGCTCTGCCACCTGCTGCCGCGGTTTTATGACGTGTCCGCGGGCAGCGTGACCGTGGACGGCAACGACGTGCGAGAGCTGACGCAGGAGAGCCTGCGCCGCTCCATCGGCATCATTCAGCAGGACGTGTTCATGTTCGCCGGCACTGTGCGCGAGAACATCCGCTACGGTCGCCCGGACGCCACGGACGAGGAGGTCGTCCGCGCGGCGGTGAAGGCGCAGATCCACCATGAGATCATGGCGATGCCCGACGGCTATGACACCTTCATCGGTGAGCGCGGCGTGATGCTCTCCGGCGGGCAGAAGCAGCGCATTTCCATCGCGCGGGTGTTCCTTAAAAACCCGCCGATCCTGATTCTCGATGAGGCGACCAGCGCGCTCGACAGCGTGACCGAGCAACGTATTCAGGAGAGTCTGGACGAGTTGAGCGAGGGCCGCACGAGCATCATCATCGCCCATCGGCTCTCCACCATCCGTAACGCTGACCGCATCGCGGTGGTCGAGGGCGCGCGGATCATCGAACAGGGCACCCACGCCGAGCTGATGGCAAAAAACGGTGCCTACGCCGCGCTGCAGCGGGCGCAGAGCCTCGCGTAACCGGATATCCGGCACACTGCTCGGAATATTTTTGAAAAAATCTGAATTTTCCTCTTGCATTTTGCTGAACAGTGTGCTATATTATCAAAGCTGTCTGTTGGACAGCAATCTCTGCGCCGTTAGCTCAGCTGGATAGAGCGTCTGGCTACGGACCAGAAGGCCGGGGGTTCGAATCCCTCACGGCGTACCAAAAAACTCTCCGAGTCATCGGAGAGTTTTTTGCTTTATGCGGATTGTATTCGACAGGCAAATCCTGTATAGTGATACTCGTATTCCAAGTCCAAGGAGGAATTCCCTTTGAGCAGACAAGAAGCCGCTACACAGTATCAGGAAGCGCTCAAGCGCGGCCGTAAAACCTATAAAGAACGCATTCTGCGCGGTCAGTACCCTTACCCGCAGGTGCTCGATGAGATTCTCGACGACGCCATGACCGCCGGACAGGTGGACATGGGGCTGTTGGAGATCCCCTCAAACCGCATCTGCGGCACCAAAACGCAGGGTCGACGCGACGCCTTTGCCGCCGACTTCATGCCCCTCATGCCCGTCGACAGTGAGTTTGCGTCCAAGTGGATCAACCTCTGCGCGGCGCACTTAAGCGACGAGGGCATCCGTGAGCCGGTGCGCTGCTTTGAGTATCTGGGCCGCTTCTTCATTCAGGAGGGCAACAAGCGCGTCAGTGTGCTCAAAAGCTACGGCGCGCCCTCGATTCCCGCGTATGTGACCCGCATCGTCCCCGCGTGGTCCGAGGATCCCGCCATCCGCGCGTACTACGATTTCATGGAGTCCTATCAGCTGACCGGACTCTACCAGGTGTCGTTCAGCCGTCCCGGACGCTTCGCCAAGCTGCAAAGCGCCCTCGGCCGCGAGCCGGAACAGGTCTGGACGGAGGCGGAGCGCCGCAGCTTCCTCACCGGCTACTGGTCGTTTGAAAAGGCGTTCAACAAGCTCGGCGGCGACAAGCTGGGCGTCACTGTTGCCGACGCGATGCTGGTGTTCCTCAAGCTCTATACCTTTGACCAGCTCAAGGGCATGAGCACCGCGGAGCTGAACAAGGCGCTCACCGCCGTGTGGCCCGACGTCCGTGTGGCGGCGCAGAGCACGCCGGTGGCGGTCAGCACCGAGTCGCAGGAGCCGGCAGAGTCCGAGACGAACGTCCTTCGCAAGATCGTCCAGACCGTGGCACCGACCAAGCTGCGCCTCGCCTTTGTCAGCGACTATCTGCCGGAGAGCAGCGACTGGGCGCACGCCCACGACCTCGGTCGGCAGTACGTCGAGGCGGTGCTGGGTGACCGCGTGACCTGCCAGACCTACTATGGCGCGCAGAACGCCGAAGCTGTGATGGAAGAGGCGGTCAAGGACGGCGCGCAGGTCATCTTCGGCACTACGCCGTCGCTGATCGGCGCGTGCCGCAAAATCGCCGCCGCGCACCCCGACGTGCGGGTGCTGAGCTGCTCGATCTCCATGCCGTACATGGGTATGCGCACCTACTATTGCCGCATCTATGAGGGCAAGTTCATCACCGGCGCCATCGCGGGCGCGCTGTGCCGCGGCAACAGCATCGGCTACGTCGCCAGCAACCCGATCCTCGGCGTGCCGGCGAGCATCAACGCCTTCGCCCTCGGCGCGCAGCTCACGAACCCTAACGCAAGGATCAAGCTGTGCTGGTCCTGCGTGGACGAGCACGCCATGGAAACGCTGGCGGCGAGCGGCGCGACGCTGATCTCCAACCGTGACGTGCCCACGCCCGACCGCATGTGCGAGCCGTGGGGCCTCTGCACCGTGGAAAACGGCAAATACCACGCCGTCGCGTCCCCCTACTGGCACTGGGGAAAGGTCTACGAGAAGCTGATCCGCGGCATTCTGAACGGCAGTTGGGACGCCATGAGCGCCGGCGGCGACCGCGCCGTGAACTACTGGTGGGGCATGCGCAGCGGCTCCATCGGCGTGCTGATCGACGACGCGCTGCCCGCGGGCGTGCGCCAGCTGGCGAACATGCTCTGCCGCGGCGTCGCCGACGGCTCGATCCTGCCCTTTGAGCGCATGATCCGCTCGCAGGACGGTGCGCTGCGCAGCGACGGGTCGCACTTCTTCTCCCCGGACGAGATCCTGCACATGGACTGGTTCGCGGACAACGTGGAGGGCTCTCTCCCCTCGTTCGACGAGCTGCTGCCCATGGCGCGCGGCCTTGCTCGCTTGCAGGGCGTCTACCGCGACGAGATCGTGCCCGAAAAGAGCGGCACCATCCTCTGATTTCCCCGCATTTGTTGTGTGTTTGTGTGTGTATTTTAGATAGATAAAGAGGGATACGCCATGAAGCTGCTCCTGCTTTCCGACGTCGAAAGCCAGTACCTCTGGGACTACTATCAGCCCGGACGGCTGGACGACATTGACCTGATGCTCTCCTGCGGCGATCTGAACGCCAAGTATCTATCCTTTCTTGTGACCATGGGCCGTGCGCCGCTGCTCTACGTCCATGGCAACCACGACCGTACCTATGCAAGCCACCCGCCCGAGGGCTGCGACTGCATCGAGGACAAGCTCGTGAAGGTGAACGGTCTGCGCATCCTCGGCCTCGGCGGCAGCATCCGCTACAACGGCGGCACCAACCAGTACACCGAGCGGGAAATGGCGCGGCGGCTGATGAAGCTCTGGCCGCGGATCCTGCTCGCCGGCGGCGTGGACATCGTGCTGACCCACTCCCCCGCCAAGGGCCTCGGCGACGGCGGCGATCCCGCCCATGAGGGCTTCGGCTGCTTCCTCAAGCTGCTCGACACATTTCACCCCAAGTACCTGATCCACGGTCACGTCCATATGAACTACGGCGCGAGCATCGAGCGCATCCGCACCTACGGCGAAACCACGATCATCAACGCCTACGAAAAGTACACGCTGGACATTTGAGCAAAAAAAGAAACGGCTTGCGCCGTTTCTTTTTTTGCTTATCGATTGAGGATCGCCTCGACCTCCGAGCGCTCCGGCATGGAGCGGATCGCGCCGTGGCGCGTGGTGACGATGTACGCCGCCGTGTTGGCAAAGCGCAGCATCTCATGGAGCTGCGCCTCCGTCAGACCGTCCAGACCATGGTCGAGGACGTAGTTCAGCACCGAGGCGCAGAACGTATCGCCCGCGCCGGTGGTCTCGATCACGCCGCCGAGGGTGCAGCCCGGCTCGAACACGCGGGCGTCGCCGTAGTAGGAGTAGCTGCCCTCCGCGCCCGCCGTGATGTCCAGCAGGCGGATGTTCGGGTACTGCGCCTTGAGCATCGCCGCGCCCTTGTCGAAATCGGTGGTGCCGCACAGGAACTCCACCTCGTTGTCCGAGATCTTGAGCACGTCGCACTGGGTAAGGCCCCAGGCGATCTGCTCCTTCGCCGCGTCCTCGCTGTCCCACAGGGGCGGACGGAGGTTGGGATCGTAGGAGATGATCGCGCCCGACTGCCGCGCCAGCTCAATGGCGCGGTGCGTCGCCGTGCGCACCGGCTCGTCCGTCAGGGACAGGGAGCCAAAGTGGAAGATGCGGCAGCTTTTCAGCACGTCCTCGTCCAGCTCGTCCGCGGACAGGTTCACGTCCGCGCCGGGCTTGCGGTAGAAGCTGAAATCGCGGTCGCCGTTTTCAAAGGTGTGGACGACGGCGAGCGTCGTATGCACCGCCTTGTCGCGGCGCAGGCCGCGGCTGTCCACGCCGACGGAGCGCAGCGTATCCTCCAGCAGGTCGCCGAAGCCGTCCGCGCCCACCTTGCCGAGGAACGCGCAGTTCTTGCCCAGCTTGCGCAGCATGGAGAGCACATTCGCCGGTGCGCCGCCGGGGTTCGCCTCAAAGAGGTTGTTCCCCTGCTCGCTTTTGCCATGCTGGGTGAAATCGATCAGCAGCTCGCCGAGAGCCGCAACGTCATAGTTTTTTTCATTCATAGTCATATCTCCGCGTCAAAAAAGAGGCAAACGCTTCTTTTTTGAGATCAAACAGGGGTCTGGTCGCTGGCGAGGTCGCCCAGCAGCTTATCGCGCACCTGCGCGACGTTGGATTCGATGACCTTCTTGCGCAACGGCAGGACGGAGCGCGGGGAAACCGACAGCTCGTCGATACCGATGGAAAGGAAGGTCTCGGTCAGCTGCAAGTCAGCGCCGAGCTCGCCGCAGATACCGACCCAGATACCATTCTTGTGGGCGTTGTCGGTCACCATCTTCAGCAGGCGCAGCACCGCGGGATGATGCGGGTCGAAGAAGCGGCCGAGGTCGTTGTTCTGACGGTCGCAGGCCAACGTGTACTGCGTGAGGTCGTTGGTGCCGCAAGAGAAGAAGTCGACCTCCTTCGCCAGACGGTCGCTCATGATCGCCGCCGCCGGCGTCTCGATCATAATACCGATCTGCACGTCGCTGGAGTACGCGATGCCCTCGCTGTCCAGCTCCTTCTTGACCTGCTCACACATCTTCTTTGCTTCCTTGACCTCCCAGACGCTCGCGACCATCGGGAACATGATGCACAGCTTGCCGAAGGCGGACGCGCGATAGAGCGCGCGCAGCTGGGTGCGGAAAATCTCCGGACGGTTGAGGCAGATGCGCAGCGCGCGGTTACCCATCGCCGGATTCTCCTCCTGCGGGAGGTTGAAGTAGCCGATCTGCTTGTCCGCGCCGATGTCCAGCGTGCGGATGACAACTTCCTTGCCGTCCATGTCCGAGAGCACCTTCTTGTACGCCTCGAACTGATAGTCCTCGGAGGGGAAGTCGTCGCAGCCGAGGTACAGGAACTCACTGCGGAACAATCCGATGCCGCCGCCGTCGTTCTTGAGCACGTTGTGCACGTCCTCGGGATTGCCGATGTTGCAGTAGATGCGCACCTTGTGGCCGTCCTTGGTGACGTTTTCCTTGCCCTTGAGCTGGTCCAGCATCTCCTGGAGCTTGAGCTGCTCCTCGCGCTTCTTCATCAGATGCGCGCGGGTGTCGGCGTCCGCCTCCAGCACCGCGGTGCCGGTGCCGCCGTCCACGATGATCTCGCGGCCCGCGTACTCCTTCTTGAGCTGATCGCCCACGCCGATGATGGCGGGGATGCCCATGGTGCGGGCGAGGATGGCGGTATGGCTGGAGCCGGAGCCGCCCTCGGTGACAAAGCCCAGGATCTTGCTCTTGTCGAGCTGAACGGTCTCGCTGGGGGCGAGGTCGTCGGAGGCGAGGATCACGGGCACGTCGCTGTCGATGCCGCCCTGCACCGCGCCGGTCAGGATGCCGATGATGCGGTTGGACACGTCCTTGACGTCCGCCGCGCGCGCCTGCATATAGGCGTCCTCCATGTTCGCGAACATCTCCGCGAACTGGTCGCGCACGTCGCTGACGACGGCCTCGGCGTTGGTGCCGCCCTTGATCGCCTCTTCGATGGCCTCCTCGTAGTCGAGGTCCTCCGCCATCATCTGGTGCGTCTCAAACAGCAGCGCCGCCTCATCGCCCGCCTCGGCGCGCGCCTTGTCGGCGAGCGCGCCGAGCTGCTCGATGGCCTTCGCCTGCGCATCCTTGAACCGCTTCCACTCCGCCTCAACGTCGGCGACCGTGGTGCGAACGATCTCGCTTTTTGCACGCTGATAGAAATAGAGCGGACCGGCCGCGACACCGGCGGAAACGCCCTTACCCTGGATCGTGATCATGGTCTGTACTCCTTTCTGGTTGTGGCATACAGAAAACGGCTGTCACTGACGGCAGCCGTTTTCTGTTATGGTCGCTTAGAAATAGGTCTTGAAGAACTCCTCGATCTTGGCGGCGACTTCTTCCTCGTTCTCGCCCTCGATGCTGACGGTGACGGTGTCGCCCTGCTTGATGCCCATGCCCATGAGCGCCATGAGCTTGAGCGCGTTGACGCTCTTGTCGCCCTTGGTGACGGTCACGGTGGTGCCAACGTAGTTCTTGATCTCCTTGACCAGGATGCCGGCGGGACGGGCGTGGATGCCGACGGGATCGGTGATGGTGTAGTTAAAGCTCTTCATGTTGCGTTTCCTCCTTGTGAAAATGGTGAATGGATTATGATAATCGGTTGTTCCGGTATATCAACTTATTTGGCGCCGCACTCGACGTTCTCCAGATCGTCGGAGTTCGTCAGCAGCACGACCACGGTGTCGGGATGGCCCGCCGCCTTGATCTTCGCGCGGTCGAAGGTCAGGATCTTCTGACCGGCCTTGACCTTGTCGCCCTCCTTGACCGCGGGGGTGAAGCCGTCGCCGTTCATGCCGACGGTGTCCACGCCGACGTGGATGAGGACTTCCATGCCGTTGCCCTCAAGGCCGATGGCATGCTTACTGTCCGCAACGGAGGTCACTTCGCCGTCAAACGGAGCGACCACGACGCCCTCCTCGGGCTCGATGCCGACGCCGTCGCCGAGGATGCCGGCGGCAAAGGTCTCATCAGGGATCTCCTCGCGGGCGATGACCTTGCCCTTGGTGGGCTGGAGCACCGCGCCCGCCGCGCAGCGGATGACGCTGGTCTTGGGAGCCTCGATCTTCTCCTCCGCCTTGGCGGGGGCAGTTTCCTTCTTGGCCTTGGGCTGCTCGTCTTCCTTCCAGATGACCCAGGTCAGCGCGAACGCAACGCCCGCGGCGACCAGCAGCTCAACGAGGTACATGCCGGTGTTGTTGACGGCGGGGATACCGGGGATACCGGTCACGCCGTAGGTCGTCGCGCCGAAGGGAACGACGTTGCCGGCCATGTCGGTGCCGTGCATGTGGGAGGCAAGGAAGGACGCGACAGCGCCGCCCGCCATACCGCAGACAAACGGCTTCATGAAGCGGAAGTTGATACCGAAGATCGCGGGCTCGGTGATGCCAAGGGACGCGGAGAGCGAGGACGGCAGCGCCACGGACTTGGTCTTCTGGTTCTTAACCTTGAGGGCGACCGCAAGGCACGCGCCGAACTGCGCGAAGTTGGCGGCGGAGGCGATGGGCATCCAGGTGTTGACGCCGGTGGACGAGATCATGCCCGCCTCAATGACGTTGTACATATGGTGCAGGCCCATGACGACGGTGAGCGGATAGATCGCGCCCATGACCGCCGCGCCGAGACCGGCGCCGATGGTGATGAGCACCTGCGCGCCCGCGAGCACCCAGTTCTCCACAACGGAGAACACCGGCCCGATGATGGTAAAGGTGATGAACGAGGTGACGAGCACGGTGCACAGCGGGGTGACGAACAGGTCGATCATCTCGGGCACGTGCTTATGCAGCCACTTCTCGATGTACGACATCAGCAGGATGGACAGGATCACGGGAATGACGTGGCCCTGATAGCCCACTTGCTGGACGTTGAAGAAGAACAAATGCCATGTGGGGATCTCGCCGGGGGCATAGTTGCCGACGGTCCATGCGTTGATCAGCGCCGGGTGGACCATCATCAGGCCCATGACCGCACCGAGGAAGATGTTGCAGCCGAACACGCGGGAGGCGGAGATCGCCACCAGCACGGGCAGGAGCGCGAACGCGGTGTTCGCCACGAGATCAAGGAACGAGAACCAGTCGGTCGCGCCGAAGGCAGGTGCAAACTTAGGAATGGCTTCAACGATACCCATCATCAGACCGGAGGCCACGATGGCGGGCAGAATGGGAACGAACACGTCGCCGGGAACCTTGAGGATGCGTCTCCACAACGGAGCCTGCGCGGCAGCCGCGGCCTTGACCTCGTCCTTGGTGGCGGCGGTCATGCCGGTGACGGCGAGGAACTCATCGTAGACCTTGTTGACCGTGCCGGTGCCGATGATCAGCTGAAGCTGACCGTTCGACTCGAACATGCCCTTGACGCCGTCGATGTTCTCGAGCTCCGCCTTGTCGAGCTTGCTGTTGTCCGCGATCACGAGACGCAGACGGGTGGCGCAGTGCGCCGCGCTGACGACATTCTCTCTCCCACCGATGTGAGAGACGATCTCCTCAGCGCACTTACGGTAATCCAATGCCATAAGTGGTTTTCTCCTTCACATTCATCTGTTGACCGCATACACAAACGGCCACGGGTGGTATTATACCGGAAGAACTTAACAATGTAAACAAAAACTTGCGCCTTCGGCGCAAGTTTTTTGTAATATCGTCAAATCAGCTTCAATTGTTCAAATGCGCGGGCGAGCCCGTCCTCGGAAACGGCGGGACAGACCATGTCGCTGCGCTCCTGGAGCGCGGGGCTGCCATTGGCCATGCAGACGCCGACGCCCACGGTCTCGATCATCTCCCAATCGTTCATGCTGTCGCCGAAGCCCACGGTGTCCTCGATCGACACGCCCAGCTCGTCCGCGATCATGCGCACGCCGCGGCCCTTGTCGAAAGCGCGGTTGATCATCTCGCCGTTGACGCAGCCCTTGGAAAACGCGTCCTGCACCACGAAGTTGAAGTCCTTCTCGTAGGCCGCGCGGGCGGCGGCAAGCTGTCCCGCCTCGCGGCACATGAAAATGACCTTGTAGAGCGGTGCGCCGTCGTACTCGTGCATGGGCCGGATGTGGAGATTCTCCTCCAGTGCCCGCCGCCAGCGCACCAACTCGCTGTTGCCGTCGCCGCTGACGCCGGCAAGGAAGTCCACGATGTCCTCGTCGCTGTAGGACGCGTCCCGCGCCTCCACCGTGCAGTGGACGCCGCTTTCGTGCAGGATATGCAGGATCTCGTCGCTCAATCCGTGCGGCATCGGGTGATCGTAGAGCACCTTGCCGCCGCAGACCACATAGCCGCCCGCGCTGCCCACAAAGCCGTCAAAGCCGTATTCGAGCAGCGGCGAGAGCATGGCGTAGTTGCGCCCCGTGCAGAGAAACACCATGTTCCCCGCCGTCTGCGCCGCGCGGATCGCGCGGACCGCGCTCTCCGGCGGGACGTTGGTGCCCGGCTCGGTCAGCGTGCCGTCTATGTCCAGAAAAATGAGCTTCACGCCTGCGCCTCCGTGTCATAGGTGCGGATCAGCCAGCGGAAGTCGCCCGAGGGGATCGGCAGCACGCTCTCGCGCTTCTCGCCCGTCCAGAGGTCGGTCAGTTCGCCGTCCTCGCCGGTCCAGACCACGCGCTCCACCACATCGAAGTTGAAGTACGCCAGCAGCTTTTCCCCGTCGCAGTAGCGGCCGATACCCAGCACGCCGTCGTGGCCCGTGTCCAGCAGCCACACGTCCGCCTTGCCGTCGAAGGCCTTGTGCTCGCCGCGAAGGGTCTCCAGGCGCCGCAGCGCCGTGAAGAGCTTGCCCTCCACGGTGTCCGGATCGGTGCGCAGCGCCGCCTTGTCCCAATCCATGTCGCCGCGGTGCAGCCAGCGGCTGTCGTCGCGCTTGAGGGGATCGTCGTGATAGCCGTAGTCGTTCTCCTGCGCGATCTCGTCGCCGCTGTAGAGCACGGGGATGCCGCTGAGGGTGAACATATACGCGTGGAGCATGATGTCCTCGCGCAGCGCCCAGTCGGTCTTGTAGCCGTCACGCTCATAGCGCGCCGCTTCCAGACCGCACAGCGACGCCGTGGTACCGCACAGGCGCGCGTCGCCGAGGCGCGGATCGTCGTTGTACAGCTCGCCGCGGGCGGGACTGCCCTCCCACTTGCCTGTGAGGTAGTCGTTGAGGAACTTCTTGTGCGGCACCTCCTGCCCGCCATAGCTGGAGATGAAGTTGTAGTCGAGGCCCCAGCCGATGTCGTCGTGGCAGCGGAGATAGTTGAGGAAGGTGTACTGCTTGGGCAGTGTAAAGACCTGCTCCAACTGATGGCGCAGCAATCTGGTGTCCTTGGTCGCCACGGTGTGCCACGTACTCGCCATGGTGGTGACATTGTACAGCAGGTGGCACTCCGGCTTTTCCACCGTGCCAAAGTACGGCACGACCTTGCTCGGCTCCATGACGATCTCGCCGAGGAGCAGCGTGCCGGGGCAGACGATCTCGCAGACCATGCGCATGATGCGCACCAGCGTATGTACCTGCGGCAGGTTGCGGCAGTTGGTGCCGAGCTGCTTCCAGATGTACGGCGTCGCGTCGAGACGGATCACGTCCACGCCCTGATTGCAGAGGTAGAGCATATTCTCCGTCATGTCGTTGAACACGACGGGATTGGCGTAGTTGAGATCCCACTGGTAGGGATAGAACGTGGTCATGACGACCTTGTTCGCCTCGGGGCACCAGCTGAAGTTGCCCGGCGCGGTCTGCGGAAAGACCTGCGGCACGGTGCGCTCAAACTGATTGGGGATATCCCAGTTGTCATAGAAGAAGTAGCGGTCCTGATACTCCTTCTCCCCCGCCTTGGCGCGCTTCGCCCACTCGTGGTCCTCGCTGGTGTGGTTCATCACGAAATCGAGGCACACGGCGATGCCGCGCTTGTGGCAATCCTTCGTCAGCGCCGCGAGGTCGTCCATCGTGCCCAGCTCCGGCTGCACGGTGCGGAAGTCCGAGACGGCGTAGCCGCCGTCGCTACGGCCCTCAGGGCTTTCCAGCAGCGGCATGAGGTGCAGATAGTTCACGCCGCAGTCGGTGATGTAGTCCAGCTTTTTGCGCACGCCCTGCAAGTTCTTGGCAAAGGCGGAGACGTACATCAGCATACCGACCAATTCATGTCCCTTGTACCAATCGGGGTTTTCCAGACGCTCGCGGTCCAGCTTCCGCAGGGCGGCGTTGCGCTCGGCGTACATACGGCTGAGCATCTCCACAAAGTAGTGGTAGGCGCTCTCATCGCCGTGGTACAGCTCCATATAGAGCCATTTGAGTTCATCCGCGTGGCGCGCGAAGCGCTCACGAAATTCTTTCTGACGACTGTTCTTCTCCATGGTTTTCTCTCCCCTGTTCGCAAAACTGCGCCCTTATTATATTGATTTAAGTTTTTCTTGTCAACGGCGCATATTTGTGTTACCATGCCTCTAACATGGATCATTTTGTGGAGATGTGACGATTATGGAGAATAACACATTCAAAAGCTCGCTTTTCGGCGGTTTTCGCCGCAAAGACGTCATTGATTATCTTGAAAAAAGCGCCGGCGCGACCCAGGAGCGCATCGCTTCTCTGGAGCAGGCCGAAAGCAAGCTCGCGGAGGAAAACGAGAATCTGCGCCGGGAGCTGGCCTCCGCCAACGAGGCGCTGAACGAGAATCAGGCGGCGCAGGCGGCGCTGCGCGCCGAGCTGGACGCCGCAAACCGCGCCATTGCCGAGGCAAAGGAGGCGCTGGAGGCCAAGCGCGGCGAGGCGGATACGCTCGCCGACGAGCGCGACAGTCTGCGCACCAAGACGGAGCAGCTGCAGGAGCAGGTGGGCAAGCTCGCCCCGCAGGTGGAGGCATATCGCTGCGATCAGGCGAGTCTCGCGCAGCTTGAGATCGAAGCCCGTCAGCGCGCCGACAGCTATGAAAGCGAGGCGCATGAGCGGGCGGACGCCTATGAGCGCGAGGTGCGCGAACGCGCCGACGCCTACGAGCGCGAGACCCGCGAGCGTGCGGAGACCTATGAGCGCGAAAGGCGCGAGTGTGCGGACGCCTACGTTTCCGACGTGAAGAAACGTCTGCGCGATTTCATCAACTCCAGCGTACGGGAAAGCGAGCTCATCATCTCCACGCTCAACAACTCCCGCGACAGTCTCTCCCAGCTGCCCGACGCGTTTCGCGCGGTGCAGGAGGAGCTGAACGCGCTGGACAAGTAAACAGCAAAACGGCGGCCGTCCGGTCGCCGTTTTTTCTTATATCCAGCAATTCTCACTCTCCCGCTTGGGAAGGCGGCTCATCAGCGTATGCACGGTCTTGCGCACGTCCGCGCCCTCGAACAGCACCGCGTACACCGCGCCGCAGATCGGCATGGTGACGTACAGTTCCTCGGCGATCTCGCGAACGCTCTGGCAGGCGTACCAGCCCTCCACCACCGCGCCGACCTCTTTCATCGCGTCCTCCGCGCTCCTGCCCTGACCGATCAGGATGCCCGCGCGGCGGTTGCGGGAGTGCATCGACGTGCAGGTGACGATCAGATCGCCCACGCCGGCAAGCCCCGCCAGCGTGTCCTGCCGCCCGCCCAGCTTCTCCGCGAGGCGGGACATCTCGGTGAGCGCGCGGGTCATCAGCAGCGCCTTGGCGTTGTCTCCGAAGCCGCAGCCGTCGGAGATGCCGCAGCACAGCGCGATCACGTTCTTGAGCGCGCCGGACAGCTCCACGCCCACCACGTCGTCGTGGGTGTAGATGCGAAACGCCTCGTTCATAAACGCGTGCTGCACCGCCTCCGCGTCCGACTGCGACTCCGCCGCCGCGACGCAGCCCGTCGGCATCCGCCGCGCCACCTCTTCGGCGTGCGACGGCCCCGAGAGCACCGCGACGCGTTCCTGTCCGGTCTCCTCACGCACGATCTGCGACATGCGCCGGTGAGTCTTCGGCTCGATGCCCTTCGTCACGGACACCGCCAGCGCGTCGGGGCGCAGATGCGGCGCGGCCTTCTTCGCCGTCTCCCGCAGGGCAAAGGACGGCGTGGCGAACACCACAAGCTCCGCCTCCCGCAGTCGGGTGACATCCGAAGTGATCTCGATTTCCCTGGGAATCTCCACGCCCTTGAGCAGCGGGTTTTCCCGGGTTTCGCTCATTTTCTTCGCTTTTTCGGGGTCATGCGACCAGAGCGTGACGCTGTGGCCGTTGTCCCGCAGCACGATGGCAAGGGCCGTGCCCCAGCCGCCGCTGCCAAGCACCATGGCGTTCATTGCTTTTCCGCCCCCTTATGGAAGGTGAATTTGCTCTCCGTGCCGTGGGCCAGCCGCCCGATGTTCGCGCGGTGCGCCCAGACCACCATGCCGCCGATCAGCGTGCCAAGGAGCATGATCCACGGGAAGTGCGGCATGCCGCGATAGACGAAGAACGTCGTCATCGGCAGCAGCGCCGCCGCGGCGACGCTGCCGAGCGACACATAGCGCGTCAGCGCCACCAGCACCACAAACGCGCCCCAGCTCACCAGCGCCACGCGCCAGTCGAGGCACAGCAACAGCGTGCCGCTGCTCAAGATGCCCTTGCCGCCCTTAAAACGATACGGCGCAGGGAACATGTGGCCCAGCATACAGAAAAAGCCCATGAAGTACTTCCCCAACGCGCCGCCGAGGATTGCGCCGCCGAGCTCCACGGCGACGACCGCCTTGAGCATGTCGATGGCGATGACGCACAACACCAGCTTCGCGCCATAGGTGCGGTAGAAGTTGGTGAGTCCCGCGTTGCCGCTGCCGTGCTTGCGCACGTCGTCGTGGTAGAAGATCTTCGAGGTCAGAATCGCGCCGTTGGCACAGCCGAGCAGGTAGCCGGCGATTGCCAACAGAATCCAGGTGACGGTTTCAGCAGTTGTGCTCTCCATGGCTCACTCCTTCTCCCCGCGCTCGCGGACGGTGAGCACGATGGGCGTGCCCTCCAGACCGAACACGTTGCGGATGCAGTTTTCGAGATACCGCCGATACGAGAAGTGGAACAACCGCGCGTCGTTGCAGAACACGACGAAGTGCGGCGGCTTCACGCCCACCTGCGTCATGTAATAGATTTTCAGGCGTCTGCCCTTGTCCGTGGGCGGCTGAACGCGGGTCTGCGCGTCCTCCAGCACGTTGTTGAGCATGCCCGTGGTGATGCGGGTACACGCCTGCTGGTTAACATAATTGATCAACTCAAACAGCCGCGGCACGCGCTGGCCCGTCGCCGCCGAGATGAACAGCACCGGCGCGTAGGTCATGTACGCGAGGTCGCGGCGGATGTCCTCGCGCATGTGGTCCATGGTCTTGCCGTCTTTTTCGACGAGGTCCCATTTGTTCACGACGATGATGCAGGCCTTCCCCGCCTCATGGGCAAGCCCCGCCACTTTGGTGTCCTGCTCCGTGACGCCCTCGGTAGCGTCGATCATGATGAGGCACACGTCCGCACGGTCGATCGCCATGGTCGCGCGCAGCACGCTGTATCGCTCAATGCTCTCGTCCACCCTGGATTTCTTGCGCATACCCGCGGTGTCGATGAACACATACTTGCCCGTCTCGTTTTCAAAGTAACTGTCGATGGCGTCGCGGGTCGTACCCGCCACGTTGCTGACGATCACGCGCTCCTGCCCCAAAATCCGGTTCACCAGCGAGGACTTGCCGACGTTCGGCTTGCCGATGACGGCGACCTTGATCGTGTCGTCCTCCTCCTCGTCGTCCGTCTCCGGCGGGAAATACTCGATGCAGCGGTCCAGCAGGTCGCCCGTGCCGTGGCCGTGGACGGCGGAGACCGCCACGGGATCGCCCATGCCGAGGTTGTAGAACTCGTAGTAGTCGGGGTCGAGCGTACCTGTGGAGTCCATCTTGTTCACCGCCAGCACAATGGGCTTGCCGGATTTGAGCAGCATCGTCGCCACCTCCTGATCGGAGGCGGTGAGGCCCGTCTTGATATCGGTCAAAAAGATGATGACGTCGGCGTGGTCAATGGCGATCTGCGCCTGCTCGCGCATGAAGGTCAGGATCTGATCGTCGGTACGCGGCTCGATGCCGCCGGTGTCGACGAGCATGAACTTCCGCCCCACCCACTCGCACTCGCCGTAGATGCGGTCGCGGGTGACGCCCGGGGTGTCCTCGACGATGGCGAGGCGCTTGCCGATGAGCTTGTTGAAGAGCATGGACTTGCCCACATTCGGGCGGCCCACAATGGCAACCAATGGTTTCATATCGTATCTTCCTCCTTGGAGAAAAGGGTGTCGACTAATGAATAGCCGTCTGTCTCGGAAACGACCACCGGGCGATTCAGCGCGTCGGAAAGCTGCTCCAGCGTCACGTCGTCGAGGAACACGCCCTCGCCGTGGCGGAGCATATTGGCGGGGATGATGACGCGCTCGCCCAGCTCCCGGCTTGATAGCTGCTTGATGATATCCTGTCCGGTCACAAGGCCGGAGACCGTGATGCTGTGGCCGAAGAAATCGTTGACGATGGCAACAACCTCACCGCGCAGCTGCGGAAACTTCTGTTTCGCTTCGTCCACCAGCCGCTCGATGAACGGCGCGGCGGCGACGCCGGTGGCAATGGTAAAGCTGTTCACATCGCCGTCGTCGATGTCCTGCAAGCCGTCCAGAAACTCGTTGGTGGTGTTGCGCAGCATCCCCACGCCGTTGTCGAGCTGCTGATAGTCCTCGTAGTAGTCCTCATCCGGCAGCGGGCGGTTGGCCTTTAAATACAGCTCATCCGCGCAGAAAAACATCCGCGTGCCGAACCGTTCGAGGCACTTTGCGCCGTACTCGTCCACAATGTCGATGATGGCGTTCGCGCTCTCCTCGTCCACGGGGCGAAGCTGCGCCAGTCCCTTGCGGTACTTGGTGAGGCCCACCGGCACCACAGAGCAGGAGTGGAACCCGATCTCCATCAAATCCTCGATGGTGCGGCGCAGGTGCTCGCCGTCGTTCCAGCCGGGGCAGACGACGATCTGTCCGTTCATCTCGATGCCCGCCTCGCCGAAGGCGCGCATGTATTCGATGCTCTTGTCCGCGTCCTTGTTGCCCAGCAGCGTCCGCCGAAGCTGCGGCTCCGTCGCCTGTACAGACACGTTGATGGGGCTGATGCGCAGGTCGATGATGCGCTGCGCCTCGCGCTCGGAGAGGTTGGTAAGGGTGATGTAGTTGCCCATCAGAAACGAAAGCCGCGCGTCGTCGTCCTTAAAATACAGCGTGTCGCGCATATTGGGCGGCATCTGGTCGACGAAGCAGAACACGCAGTGGTTGGAGCAGGGCCGCGGCTCGTCCATGAGGTAGGTGTCGAAGTTCAGCCCCAAGTCCTCGCCCTCGTCCTTGCGGACGCGGAGACGGCGCACGGTGCCGTCCGGCTCCCGCAGCTCCACGTGCAGCATCGGATCGTAGCAGAAGAAGCGGTAGTCCAGCACGTCCACGATCTCATGGTGATTGAGTGTTAAGAGCGTTTCACCGGCGCGGATGCCCACGCGCTCCGCGGGGCTACCCGCGTCCACCGACGCGATGACCGTGCTCATGGACTCCCCTCCTCTCCGCGTGCGCGCAAAATTTAACTTTTATATTATAAGGGAAATATCTCTGTGAATCAAGCGAAAAATGCGTTGACAAGCAGCTTTTCTTCTTATATAATCCAATTTGTGAGAAGTCAGAACGATTTCGTTTGAGATTGCCACCGCCCGAACGGGACGGTGGCTTTTTTAGGAGGTTTTTCTTATGTGGAACATGCTCTGGCCGCTGCTGCTCATCGTCGGCAGCAACTGCTTTTATCACATCTGCGCCAAGTCCATGCCGGAGGAGGCGCACACCTTTGGCGCGCTGACCGTCACGTATCTCATCGGCGCGGCCATCTCCGCCGCCGCGTTTGTCGTGAGCGTTCGCCCCGCCAACGTGCTCACGGAGCTGCACAAGCTCAACTGGGCACCCTTTGTCCTCGGCCTCGCCATTGTGGGGCTGGAGGCCGGCAACGTGTTTCTCTACCGCGCGGGCTGGAAAATCAGCGTCGGCTCGGTGGTGGGCAACATCAGTCTCGCCGTGGTGCTGCTGTTCGTGGGCTATTTCCTGTTTCGCGAACAGATTACGGTACGCCAGCTCATCGGCGTCGCGGTCTGCGCGCTGGGGCTGTTCTTGATCACCAAGTGACCGGATACGAAAAAAACGTTCGGGAGGAAACTCCCGAACGTTTTTTCTCTCATTGAGCTTCTTACAGCTTCTCGCGGATCTTGGCAGCCTTGCCGACGCGGCCACGCAGATAGTACAGCTTCGCGCGGCGGACATAGCCCTTGCGCACGGTCTCGATCTTCTCGATCGAGGGGCTGTGGATGGGGAACACCTTCTCCACGCCAACGCCATAGGCGAGACGACGCACCGTGATGGTCTCCTCGATGCCGCCGTGCTTCTTGGCGATGACAATGCCTTCGAAGACCTGGATACGCTCGCGGGAGCCTTCCTTGATGCGCACGTGCACGCGGACGGTATCACCGACGTTGGCAACGGGCGGCTCGGCCTTCAGCTGCTGCTTTTCGAGTTCCTTGATGAGATCCATGGATATTTTCCTCCTGTATGATAGGCGTTCATGGTCGTTTTGGATGTGCGCCATTCGCGCACACGGCAGAGGACCGCCCTTTTTCAAGCTATGGTAGAATAACACAGATTTCGATAGATTGCAAGAAGTTTTTTCATTTTACCGAAAAATCTTCGAAAGAGGGAGCCGGAGGCGCATTGCCCGGCCGGCAAGGCCTTTAACCCGGGGGCCACGTCATATCGCGCCCAGCAAGGACATGGAAGTGCAGGTGCGGCACACTCTGCCCCGCCTGCTCGCCGATGTTCGACACAACGCGATAGCTCTCGATGCCCTTCTCCTTCGTGATCTTCGCGATCACCTCAAAGATGTGCGCGACGATCGCGCTGTTGTCACCGTTCACCTCGGCGACAGAGCCGATGTGCTGCTTCGGGATCACGAGGAAGTGCGTGGGCGCCTGCGGCGCGATATCGTTGAACGCGTAGCAGAGTTCATCCTCGTAGACCTTGCTGCTGGGGATCTCCCCGGCTATGATCTTGCAGAACAAGCAATCCGACATATTGGGACTCCTTTCTGATTTTTCCGTACTCATTTATCCGACGATCTTCTCCACAAACGGCTTCACCGCCGCGAGCGCGTCGCCGACCTTGCTCGCGGCGCTGCCGCCGCCCATGGCGCTGTCCGGCTTGCCGCCGCCCTTGCCGCCGACGATGGGCGCGATGCTCTTGATGATGTCGCCCGCCTTGACGCCCTTGGCGACCGCGTCCTTGCCGCAGACCGAGAGCAGCGTCACCTTTTCGCCCGCGAGCGCGATGACCGCGACGACCGCCGAGTCCTTATCGCGCAGCACGTCGCCCATCTGGCGCAGGCTGTTGGGATCGCCGCTCGCGACCGTCGTGGTGACGACGTGCAGGCCGCCGACGTCCGCGGCGTTCTTCAGAAGGTCGCCCGCGCTGCCCGCGCTCTCCTTCGCCTTGTACTGCTCGATGAGGCGCTTCGCCTCCTTGAGTTCGTTCAGCATCTGCTCGATGCGTCCGCCCAGCTCGTTCGGCGTAGTCTTGAGCATCGACGCCGCAGCGCGCAGCGCCTCGTGCTCCTGATTGACACCCTCGTAGGTGGCGACGCCGGTGGTCGCCTCGATGCGGCGCACGCCGGAGGCGACGCTGCCCTCGCTCGTGATGCGGAACGTGCCCGCCTTGGCGGTGTTGTCAAGGTGCGTGCCGCCGCAGAACTCCATGGACACGCAGTTATCGCCCTCGCCCATCTCGACCACGCGCACCACGTCGCCGTACTTCTCGCCGAACATGGCGACGGCGCCCTTCTTCTTCGCCTCCTCGATGGGCAGTTCCTCGGTGACGACGCCGTAGCCGGTCAAAATCCACTCGTTGACGAGGGCTTCGATCTTGCGCAGCTCCTCCGCCGTGACCGCCTCGAAGTGGGAGAAGTCGAAGCGCAGGCGGTCCGGCTCCACCAAAGAGCCCGCCTGATGGACGTGCTCGCCCAGCACCTTTTTGAGCGCGGCGTCCAGCAGATGTGTCGCGCTGTGGGCGCGGCGGATGGCGTCGCGGCGGGTGACGTCGATCTTCGCGGTAACGGTATCGCCCACCTTCAGCGCGCCGGAGACCAGCTTGCCGGTGTGCAGGTACTTACCGCCCTTGTTCTTCTGCACGTCGCGCACCTCAAAGCGTGCGCCGTTCGCCTCGATCACGCCGTGGTCGGCGATCTGGCCGCCCATCTCGGCGTAGAACGGGGTCTTGTCCAGCACCACGATGCCCTCGGCGCCCGCGGCGATCTCGTCGCGCAGCTCCTCGTCGGCGACGATCGCCAGCACCTTGGCGTCATGCTCGGTGTGGTCGTAGCCCACGAACTCGGTGGCGGGCATCTCCTTGCCGAGATCGACGCCGGCCCAGCCGAGGTCGCCCAAGGCTTTGCGCGCTTCGCGCGCTCTTTCTTTCTGCTCCTGCATAAGCGCCTTGAACGCGTCCTCGTCCACGTTCAGGCCCTCGTCCTTCGCCATCTCGATGGTCAGGTCGATGGGGAAGCCGTAGGTGTCATACAGCTTGAACGCGTCCGCGCCGGAGAACGTGGTCTCGCCCTTGGCCTTGTGCTCGGAGAGCATGTCCGAGAAGATCTTCATGCCGCCGTCGATGGTCTTGGCAAAGTTCTCCTCCTCGGTGCGAATGACCTTGGTGATATACGCCTGCTTCTCGCGGATGTCCTTGTACTCGCCCTCGTTGACGGCGACGACGGTCTCCACGATCTGCCACAGGAACGGCTCGTTGACGCCGAGCAGCTTGCCGTGGCGCGCCGCGCGGCGGAGCAGACGGCGCAGCACGTAGCCGCGGCCCTCGTTGCTCGGCAGCACGCCGTCGCAGATCATGAAGGACGCGCTGCGGATGTGGTCGGTGATGATGCGCAGGCTCACGTCGCGCTCATAGCTCTCGCCGTAGTGCGCGCCGGTGATCTCGCTGACCTTGTTTGTGATGTGCATGACCGTGTCCACGTCGAACAGGCTGTCCACATCCTGCGACACCACAGCGAGACGCTCAAGACCCATGCCGGTGTCGATGTTCTTCTGCTTGAGCTCGGTGTAGTTGTTGTGGCCGTCGTTGTCGAACTGGGAGAACACGACGTTCCAGACCTCCATGTAGCGGTCGCAGTCGCAGCCCACGGTGCAGCCCGGCTTGCCGCAGCCGTACTTCTCGCCGCGGTCATAGTAGATCTCGGAGCAGGGGCCGCAGGGGCCGGAGCCGTGCTCCCAGAAGTTGTCCTCTTTGCCGAACTTGAAGATGCGGTTGGCGGGGATGCCGATCTCCTTGTTCCAGATGTCGAACGCCTCGTCGTCGGCGGGGGTCGTCTCGTTGCCCGCAAACACGGAGGGATAGAGGCGGTCGGGCTCCAGGCCCGCCCACTCGGGGGAGGTCAGGAACTCCCACGCCCAATGGATCGCGTCGCGCTTGAAGTAGTCGCCGAACGAGAAGTTGCCCAGCATCTCAAAGTAGGTGCCGTGGCGGGCGGTCTTGCCGACGTTGTCGATGTCGCCGGTGCGGATGCACTTCTGGCAGGTGGTCACGCGGCGGCGCGGCGGCTCCTCCTCGCCCTTGAACCAGGGCTTCATCGGGGTCATGCCCGCGTTGATGAGCAGCACGGACTTGTCGTTCTGCGGCACGAGCGAGAAGCTCGGCAGGCGCAGATGCTCCTTGCTCTCAAAGAACGTGAGGAACTTTTCGCGCAGCTCGTTTAAGCTGTAGCTGGGATGTGCCATGTGTCATTCTCCTTTTATGTGAAAGTGTATTTGTTCGTCCATAACTTGATTATTTTATATAGTTGCCCGTGGTTTGTCAATCGGAAAACGCATGGTTTTTCACTTGACAAGGCAGGTATAATGGTGACTGTTATAAAATGAGAGGAAGTTTCTGCCATGCAGATCAAAATCATGGGTTGGATACAGGAATATCTGTCGACGTTTCGCCTGCCGATGCGCGCGCTGATCGTGACGCTTGCGATCCTGCTGGTGCTCGCCGTCGTAGGCGTTCTGATGGGCTGGCTGCGCCACGCCGTCATCGAGGGCGCTCTGGCGCGGATACTGGGCGCAAAGGCCGCTGTTTTCATCGGATATCACGTGACCATCCTCGGCACGCTGCACCACGAGTTGGCGCACGCGCTGGGATATCTGCTCACCGGCGGACGCGTGCACAAAATATCCATCCTGCCCAAGGCGCAGCCGGACGGCACCGTGCGCCTCGGCTACGTGACCAGCAGCACCCGCGGGCCGCTGCTCCTGCGGGCGATCCAGAATACGCTGGGTTCGACGGGGCCGCTGTACTTCGGCTTTCTCACGATCTGGCTGCTGTGGCGCTTCGCGCTGCCTGCCGCCGCCGGCAATGTCGGTCTGACGGTCTTTCTCTGGTATGCCATTGTCAGCATCGCGCTGCACATGGAGCTCTCCCGCCCTGATTTGAAGCTGCTGGCGCGGGGGCTGTTCCCCTCGGCGCTGCTGCTGTATCTCATCGTACTTGTGATCCTGTTGATTTCCCAAGGGTAAGGACGGTATCGGATGAAAAGGTTCAACGTCGGCTATCTCTACATCGTGCTCTGCGCCATGATCTTCAGCTTTGTGGAGGTAGCGCTCAAATTCACGGGCGGCATGTTCCACCCCATGCAGATCACGGTGCTGCGCTTTCTCATCGGCGGCGCGGTGCTGCTGCCGTTCGCGCTGCGCTCCATGCGCGCCCACGGCGCGCGGTTCACCCGCGCGGACGCCGGGTTTTTCCTGCTTCTGGGCTTTCTCTTTGTCTGCATCGCCATGACCTTTTACCAGCTCGCCGTGGTACACGCTCCGGCATCCGTGGTGGCGGTGCTGTTCTCCTGCAATCCCATCTTCATCACGGTGCTGGCGGGGCTGATCCTCCGCGAGCCGATCCGCAAAAACCATGTGCTGGCGCTGTGTCTGGAGGCCGTCGCGGTGCTCATGATCATCGACCCGCTCCACGCGCGGCTCGATCCGCTGGGCGTCGCGTTTGCGCTGCTCTCCGCGGCGCTGTTCGCGCTCTACAGCGTGTTCGGAAAAAAGCGCGCGGCGCGCTTCGGCGGCATCGCCGTCACGAGCCTCTGCTCCCTCTTCGGCGGCACGGAGCTGCTGATCTTGCTCCTGCTCGGACACACTTCCGTCGGCGCGGCGCTCTACCGCTCGCTGGGGCTTTCGATCTACGCAGACGTGCCGGTCCTCTCCACGCTGACCGCCGCGGCACTGCCGTGGCTGTTCTACCTCGGCGCCGTCAACACGGGGCTGGGCTTCGTGTTCCACATGCTGGCGATGGAGAAAACCAGCGCCCAGACCGCGTCGCTGATCTTCTTCCTCAAGCCGATCCTCGCGCCGCTGTTCGCGCTGGCGTTCATCCATGAGGAAATCCGGCTGAACATGTGGCTCGGCATCCTCTGTTTCCTCGTCGGCTCGGGCGTCGCGATCTTGCCGGGGATCATCGAATCTCATAAAACGCAAAAAGAAACGGCTCTGTGAGCCGTTTCTTTACTTTCCGCTCAGATCCACCGGATGCCGCACAAAGCTCATGGGCGGCACCTGACGCGGCAGCTTCATGCGAAACACGGTCTTGGGGGTGCGCACCTCGCGCACGTCCATGCCGTCCGCGTCCTGCATCATCGGAACGGTCAGCGGGAACGGGCGGCAATCGGGGCCGACGATCTCGACCTCGTCGCCGGTAGCGAACTTGTTGCGCAGCGACAGCGTGGCGTTGCCGTCCGCGTCGCACTCTTCCACCACCGCGACCACCTGCCACTCGCGCAGGTAGCGCGCGCTCTCGGTGTACTGCCCCGGCGCGCCGTAGAAAAAGCCGGTGGAGTAGTGCCGGTGGCTGACGTGCTCCACCTCGTCCCGCCACACGGGATCAATCGGTTCGCCCGCCCACACCTCGTCGATGACGTGGCGATAGGCTCCTGTGACGATGGCGGCGTAGTACTCGCTCTTGGCGCGGCCCTCGAGCTTGACGCAGTCGATCCCCGCGTCCATGATGTCGTCTAAGTGGTCGATCATGCACATATCGCGGGAGTTCATGATGTAGGTGCCCTTCTCGTCCTCAAACACCGGGAAATACTCGCCGGGGCGCTTTTCCTCCATCAGCGCGTACTGATAGCGGCAGGGCTGGGCGCACTCGCCGCGGTTGGAGTCGCGGCCGGTCATGTAGTTGGACAGCAGGCAGCGCCCGCTGTAGCTCACGCACATCGCGCCGTGGGCGAAGGTCTCGATCTCCAGCTCCGGCGAAACGTTCGCGCGGATCGCGCGAATTTCATCCAGCGACAGCTCCCGCGCCAGCACGACGCGCTTCGCGCCGAGATCATACCAAGCCTGCGCGCAGGCGGCGTTGGCAATGCTCTGCTGGGTGGAGATGTGGCGCTCGCAGTTCGGCGCGTACTTCCCCGCCATGGTGAACACGCCGAGGTCCGCGAGGATCAGCGCGTCCACGCCCGCGGCGTTGAGGTTCTCGAGGTGCGCGGGCAAATCCTTCAGCTCGTCGCCGCGGGGCATGGTGTTCACCGTAACGTGCACGCGCACGCCGTGGTCGTGGGCAAAGCGCACCGCCTTCGGCAGCTCCTCGGGGCTGAAGTTGCCCGCAAAGGCGCGCATACCGAAGCTGGTGCCCGCGAGGTACACGGCGTCCGCGCCGTAGAGCACCGCCATGCGGAGCTTTTCCCAGTCGCCCGCGGGCGCGAGGAGCTCCGGTTTTGTTCGTCTGTTATCCGCCATAGTTGCTGCTGTTGACAAAGTTCAGGAACTCACGATAGGTCGTGAAGAAGTGGTGGGAACCGTCCGTGCCGAGGGCGTAGAAGTAGTAGCCCGTCTGCGCCGGCTCGAGCGCCGCGCGAATGGCGGCAAGGCCGGGGTTGGCGATCGGCGTGGGCGGCAGGCCCTCGTGGATGTGCAGGTTGTAGGGCGTGTCGTAGTCCAGATCGCTCTGCGTCAGCTTGCCGGTATAGCGGTCACCGAGACCGTAGATCTGGGACGCGTCGATCTGGAGCAGGTGATACGTTTCGCCCACGTTGTTGAGGCGGTTATAGATGACCGAGGCGATGTTCGCCTGATCGTGGCCGTCCGTCTCCTTTTCAATGAGCGACGCGATGGTGATGATCTCGTCCAGCGAGCGCCCCGACGCCTCGATCTGTTCATCCAGATCGTCGATTTTCGCGTTGAAGTTGCTCAAAAGCTTGCCGAGGGCGTTGGCGGCGTTGCCGTTCACATAGAACTCATAGGTGTCCGGGAACAGATAGCCCTCCAGCCGCGTGGCGTCGCCCTTGCTGCCGGTGATAAAGTCATAGGTATAGTCGTAGTTCGCCGCGGCGTCGGTCAGCTCCTCCACGGTGTTGACGCCGTACTCCGCCAGCTGCTCGATGATCTGCTTCACCGTCGCGCCCTCGTGGATCGTGACACGAACGGTCTCGCTGGTCAGCGCGCCGCTGCTGCTGCGCATATGGTTGATGAGTGCGCTGTAGTCCATGGTGGTATTCAGCTCATGGTCGCCGATGCCGATCTTGTCCTCGGCGTGGGCGACCTTGCCGAAGAGCTTGAAGAGCCACTTGTACTGGATCAGCCCCTCGTCCTTGAGCTTATCCGTCACGCTGTCCAGATCGTCGTCCTTGGTGATGGTGATCGTGGCGGTCAGCGGGTCTTTGTTGAACGCGGCAAAGTCGTTCGCCAGCAGCCAGCCGACGCCGGAGAGCGCCAGCGACGCGATCACCACAAAGATCACCCACAGCACAAAGCGCAAAAACGCCTGACGCCGGCGGCCCTTGCGCCGCAGCGCCTCTTTCTGCGCCGGACTCATCGGGCGTCTGCCGCTCTGCGCGGCCGCGCGGCGGCGTTCTTCCTCCTCCCGGACGCGCTGGGTATCGTATCGCGCGGTATCGTAGTTTCTTTCGTCGCTCATGGTGATTCTCCTAAAAAATTTTAACCGGTCAAGCCCCTATTTCGCTTTGCGTGCATAGAATGAAGCAGAACGCAAAAAGCGAGGTGAAAATCGGATGTGCTTTAACAACAATAACTGCTCTTGCCTGATCATTGTCCTGATCATCATTCTGCTGCTCTTCGGCTGCGGCTGCGGCAATTGCGGCAACGGCAGCGTGGGCGGCGTCAACGACAGCTGCGGCTGCTGACGCCACGCACTTCCTGTGAAGAGTCGGGACGCGCCGCGTCCCCCTTTTCACTGTCCAAAATGCGGACAAGCCCTACAGCAGCGCCTTCGCCCGACGATAGATCTCCTCATGGATGTCCTCGATCGTGCGCATTTCGCCGCCGCGGGAGCAGTCGACGTACTGCCAGCCGTAGTCCGTCACCAGCTGCTCCCCCGCCTCGCGGCAGGCGCGGAGGTAGGCTTCGTCGCGTTCGTGAATGTCGGCGTTGGTGTTCGTTGCCGCCTCGCGCCGACGCATCATGCGCTCGGTGAGCTCTGTCGGCACATCGAGGTAAAAGACCGCTATCGGCTCGGGCAGTCCCAGCTTGCCGTATTCAAAGCCGAACAGCCAGTCGAGAAACGCCTTGCGCTCCCCTTTCGGCAGCTTGGATGCCTGATGCACGGCGTTGGAGGTGGTGTAGCGGTCGGCGATCAGCACGCCACCGTTTTCATAGTATCCGCCCCAATCCTGCTTGTAGGAGCAGTAGCGGTCCACCGCGAAGAACATGGACGCCGCGTAGGCGTTCACGTCGCCGGGCTTTGAGCCCAGCTCCCCGCGCAGGTACAGCTCTACCGCCGCGGCGCTGGGCTCCCCGTAGCGTGGGAAAGTCAACGGCCTGCAATCGACGCCCTCGCGCCGCAGCCGCTCCAGCAGCAGCTTGGACTGCGTCGCCTTGCCGGAGCCATCCGTGCCCTCGAATACGATCAGTTTGCCCATGCTCACTTCTCCTTCGCCACGTGCACCAGAAACAGCGGCAGTTTCATCATCCGCCCGATGCGGGACGGATTCTTGATGAGGCGGTAAAACCATTCCAGATTGTGCTCGACGTAGAACGCCGGCGCGCGCTGGGCAACACCCGCGAACACGTCCAGCGAGCCGCCGAGGCCCAGCAGCAGCTTTGCGCCAGTGGCCTCGCCGTACTTCGCCATGAACTTCTCCTGCTTCGGCGCGCCGAGGCAGATGAGCGCCATATCCGCGCCGCTTTCCCTGATCCAAGCGGCGGCCTCGGCGTCGTCCTGGAAATAGCCGTCGTGCGTGCCGGCGACGGTCAAGCCGTCAAAGCGCTGCTTGAGGTTCTCCGCCGCCTGCTCCGCCACGCTGGGCTTTGCCCCCAGCAGGTAGACCGACTTGCCGGACTTCGCACAGTATTCGATCATCGCCGTGCCGAATTCGATGCCGGGCACCCGCTCCTTGAGGGGTGTTTTCAGCATTTTGGCGCCGTAAATGACGCCGATGCCGTCCGGCAGCACCAGATCCGCGCCGTTGACCGCCGCCATCGCCTCCGCGTCGGCGCGGCAGGCTTCGACGATCTCCGGATTCGGGGTCACGACGTAGTGCGCGCCCTCCGACGCCAGCAGCTCGCGGCCGCGCGCGGTCGCCTCCGCCATGGTCACATTGTCAAAGCCGACGCCCAGCACATTGATTCGCATACGCTATCCTCGGTTCGTGAAATTTCAATTGATTATTATATCATAGGTGAGCCGCGCGGTCAACTCGCCTTTTTCTCCGGCACCTTTTTCTCCGGCAGCTGCACCAGCACCACGGCGCAGAGCATCAGCGCACAGCCGAGGTATTCCCGCAGTGAGAGCCGCTCGTGCAGAATGATTGCGCCGCACACCGCCGCGAAGAACGCTTCGAGGCTCAACAGCAGCGACACCACCGTGGGGTCTCCGTCCTTCTGCGACACGATTTGCAGCGTGTACGCGATGCCGCCGGAGATGACGCCGGCGTAGAAGATCGGAAATGCCGCGGCGCGGATCGCGTCCATCGGCACGCCCTCCGTCACCAACGCGCAGAGCAGCGACTCCGCCACCGCCACCGCAAACTGGAGGCAGGCAAGCTCCACGGCGTCCGCCAGCTTCGTGTAGTGATCCACAACGAGGATGTGCAGCGTAAAGACGATCGCGCACAGCAAAACGCACAGGTCGCCCGTCGTGAACGTCATCTCGCCGCCCGCGGCAAAGCTCAACAGGTACAGTCCCGCCACCGCCACCGCGACGCCGCACCACACGAGCGCGCGCACACGCTTGCCGAGAAAGAGTCCGAACAGCGGCACCAGCACGATGTAGAGCGCGGTGATGAACCCCGCCTTGCCCGCGGTGGTCAGACCCACGCCGTACTGCTGGAGATTGGACGCCACCGCCAGCAGCGTACCCATCACCAGTCCGCCGCGCAGCAGCGACGGGCGATTTTCGGAAAAGGGCTTCCTGCCCGTGTGCTTGCCCCGGATCGTCAGAAAGCACACCAGCGCGATCGCCGCCAGCAGATACCGCGTCCAGGTAAACGTGAACGCGCCCAGCACCTCCGCGCCGCTCTTTTGCGCCACAAAGGCGCTGCCCCAGATCAGCGCCGTGATCAGCGGCAGCACGATCTGCTTGGTTTTTGGATCCATATGCTTGTCCATCCTCTGTTTTTATGATAGAGTACTGCAAGAACCGCTTTATCCTAACAGAGTTTCCCGGCAAAATCAAGAAAGAGAGCCCGAAATATGTATCTTTTTGACCTCGACGGTACGCTGATCGACTCCAACGGCATCTGGGCAAATGTGGACCGCACGTTTCTCGCCCGCCGCGGCCTGCCCTACACCAAGGAATACTACGAGGGCGTCGCCCACACGATCTTGCCGCTGGCGGCGGTGTTCACCAAGGAATACTGCCACGCGGAGGAGAGCTGCGAGGAGATCATCGCCGAGTGGATGGAGCTTGCCAAGGACAGCTACACCCACGTCGCGCTCAAGCCGTATGTGCGGGAGGTGCTGGACAAGCTGACCGCCGAGGGCGAGCGGCTCGCGATCTTCACCAGCTCCGTCCCCGTCCACTGTGAGACGGCGCTGCGCGTCCATGACCTCGCGCCGTATTTTGAGCGCGTGGTCTTCGCCCATGACCTCGGCGTGGACAAGGGCACGCCGGAGGCGTTCCGCATGGCGTGCGAACAGCTCGGCGTCGCGCCGGAGGAGTGCGTGTTTCTGGATGACTCGGTGAAATCCTGCCGCGCGGCGAAGGCCGCTGGGCTGACCGTCATCGGCGTGTACGACGCCTTTTTCGAGGACAGCAAGGCGGACATGCCCGCCGCCTGCGACCGGTATATCCAAAGCTTTGCGGAATTGCTGTGATCGCGGTTGCAACTTGGGCGAACTTATGATAAACTGGTTTAGTTGAGTCAATTTAGATTTTTGGAGGACAATATGGACATCAAGATCACCAATGATATCAAGTACATCGGCGTGGACGACCATCAGGTCGACCTGTTCGAGGGCCTGTACGAGGTCCCCGGCGGCATGGCGTACAACAGCTACGTTATTCTCGACGACAAGATCGCCGTCATGGATACCGTGGAGGCGCACTTCGGCGGCGAGTGGATGGACAAGCTGACTGCCGCGCTCGCCGGCCGCTCGCCAGACTACCTCATCGTGCAGCACGTCGAGCCTGACCACAGCGCCAACATCACCGCGTTCATGGAGAAGTTCCCCGCCGCCACGATCTGCGCCTCCGCGCAGGCGTTCAAGCTGATCGCCAACTTCTACGGCACCGACTTTGCCGACCGCCGCGTGGTACTCGCCGACGGCGCGAAGCTGGAGCTGGGCCGCCACACGCTGAACTTCGTCACCGCGCCGATGGTGCATTGGCCGGAGGTCGTTATGACCTACGACTCCACCGACAAGGTGCTCTTCTCCGCCGACGCCTTCGGCAAATTCGGCGCGCAGGACTACGACGATCCCGAGGGCTGGGCGTGCGAGGCACGGCGCTACTACTTCGGCATCGTCGGCAAGTTCGGCGCGCAGGTGCAGGCGCTGCTCAAAAAGCTCGAGGGCGTGGAGATCAAGACCATCTGCTCCCTGCACGGCCCGATCCTGACCGGCGACCTTTCCGAGTACTTGACCCTCTACAACACCTGGTCGAGCTACGGTGTGGAGACCGAGGGCGTGGTCATCGCCTACACGACGGTCTACGGCCACACCCGCGAGGCGGCGGAATACCTCGCCGCGCAGCTCAAGGCAAAGGGCAAGCGCGTCGTCGTCACCGACCTCGCCCGCGAGGATCAGTATGAGGCGGTCGAGGACGCGTTCCGCCACGACAAGCTGGTGCTCTGCACCACCACCTACAACACCGGCGTGTTCCCCATCATGCGCGAGTTCATCGAGCATCTGGTGGACCGCGGCTATCAGAAGCGCACCATCGCGTTCGTGGAGAACGGCAGTTGGGCGCCCATGGCGGCGAAGGGCATGAAAGCGATGCTCGAGGGTCTCAAGGACATCACCTATGCCGAGCACAACGTCAAGATCCTCTCCGCGGTCACGGACGACGTCCGCGCGCAGCTGGACGCGCTGGCGGAAGAGCTGGCGTAACCAAGCAATCAAAGCAAAAAAGAAGAGCGGCGCTGCCGCTCTTCTTTTTTGCTTACATCGTGACCTTGTGGTAGACCTTCTTGCCCTTCTTGACCATGATGCCGTTCGTGGCGAGACGGTCCTTGTCGTAGCTCTCGTCGATGCTGGCAACCTTGACGTCGTCCACCGTGACGCCGCCCTGCTGCACCAGGCGGCGGGCTTCGCCGCGGGACGGGCAGATGCCGGTCTTGGTGAGCACGCTCAAAATGTCGATCTTGCCGTCGGTCAGATCGCCGTCGGTAAGCGTGGTGGTGGGCACGTTCTCCATGCTGCCGCCGCCGCCGAAGAGGGCTTTGGCGCTCTCCTGCGCCTTCTCGGCCTCCTCCTCGCCGTGGACGAGCTTGGTCAGCTCATAGGCAAGGATCTCCTTGGCGCGGTTGAGCCGGCTGCCCTCCCACTTGTCCATCTCGTCGATCTGCTCGAGCGGCAGGAAGGTGAGCATGCGGATGCACTTCAAAACGTCCGCGTCGCCCACGTTGCGCCAGTACTGGTAGAAGTCGTAGGGGCTGGTCTTGTTCGGGTCGAGCCACACCGCGCCGGAGGCGGTCTTGCCCATCTTCTTGCCCTCGCTGTTGAGCAGCAGCGTGATGGTCATGGCGTAGGCGTCCTTATCCAGCTTGCGGCGGATCAGCTCCGTGCCCGCGAGCATGTTCGACCACTGGTCGTTGCCGCCGAACTCCATGTTGCAGCCCACGGTCTGGTACATGTGGTAGAAGTCGTAGGCCTGCATGATCATGTAGTTGAACTCCAGGAAGCTGAGGCCCTTCTCCATGCGCTGCTTGTAGCACTCCGCGCGGAGCATGTTGTTCACCGAGAAGCAGGCGCCCACCTCGCGCAGCAGCTCGATGTAGTTGAGATCCATCAGCCAGTCGGCGTTGTTGAGCATCATCGCCTTGCCGGGGCCGAACTCGATAAACTTCTCCATCTGGCGCTTGAAGCACTCGGCGTTGTGGTTGATGTCCTCCTTGGTGAGCATCTTGCGCATATCCGTGCGGCCCGAGGGGTCGCCGATCATGGTGGTGCCGCCGCCGATGAGCGCGATGGGCTTGTTGCCCGCCATTTGCAGGCGCTTCATCAGGCACAGCGCCATGAAGTGGCCGACGTGCAGGCTGTCCGCCGTGCAGTCAAAGCCGATGTAAAACGTTGCCTTGCCGTTGTTGACCAGCTCGCGGATCTCGTCCTCGTCCGTCACCTGTGCGATGAGGCCGCGGGCCTTGAGTTCTTCGTAAATCTGCATGGGTGTTGTCTCCTTTGTGGATGTTTATTGGATCGTCTCCGCCAGCTTGCAGAGACCGTTTTTCAGCAGTTCGATCTTTTCCGGATCGACGTCCGCCGTCTTCGCCGGACGCACGATCCTGCCGAAGCCCCGAAGCTTCTCGCAGGCGCAGATCGCGAACGAGTGCCGGAACGCCCGGTTGTCCGAGGGGTAATAGATGAGGCCGTCGGTTTTGAGGAACGTGGTGGTCTGCTCGCCGTTTTCAAAGCTGTCTAAAATCGCGTCCAGCACCTCGCCGTCCCAGCGGCTGTATTTGTTCGGCAGGATCAGCAGCTCGCCGCCCTCGGCGACGCAGTTTATGTTGATGACGGTCTTTTCCTTGGCGGAGGGATACCTCGCGCGAAAGCCCTTCGCGCCGGAGAGTCCTCCGAAGCCGCCGTCGAGGAACGCGAACGCCACCTTGTCGCGGCAGCCCGGCGTCAGCGCGGCAGAGGTCTCCAGCAGTGCCGCGACGCCGGAGGTGTTGTCGTTGAGGTTCCGCGTCTCACTGGGGCCGAAGCGCAGGTACAGCAGTGCCGTCACCATCAGAATGAGAAACAGCGGCAGCGTCAGGTACGGCGCGTTGAACGGGAACGTCAGCGCAAAGGACAGCACAAAGCTGCCCAGCAGCGCCAGCACCGGCGTCAGCGCCAGATAGAGAAACGCCGTCAGCGGCCGCGTCGGCATGTAGAACGGCGGCAGCAGCGTGCGCACGCCCGTGTCATAGTGCGCGACGAGGATCAGCTTCGCCTTGTCCGGGTCGCCCACGACCACGTTGGTCACGTCCCCGCCGAGGCGCAGCGCCGTTTCCCGGTGCTGGAGCTTCGGCTGATAGCCCTGCTCCCGCAGCGTCCCCACCAGCCAGAGTCGGAATTTTTCCTTTTCCGTCGGCTTGCGTCGAACGGGAAACTCCCGCGCCATGCGGTCGGCAAATCGGTTCATCGTTTGCCTCCTGCGAGCGTCTTTTTGAAGTCTTCCGCGCCGGTGAGCAGCTCCTCCGCGCCGCGGAGCATCGTCTCGCTGACGCTCTCGCCGCCGGTGAGCCGCGCCAGCTCCCTGGCGCGCCCGTCGCGGTCAAGCTCCTGCACGCGAGTAAACGTGCGGCCGTTCTCCTCGCCCTTTTCGACGCAGAAGTGCGTGTCCGCCATCGCCGCGAGCTGCGGCAGATGCGTCACGCAGAGCACCTGCTTTTCCCGGGAAACCTTGGCGAGCTTTTCCGCCACACGCTGGGCGGCGCGGCCCGACACACCGGTGTCCACCTCGTCGAACACCATGGTCATGACGCTCTCCTGCGCGGCAAAGACGTTCTTCATCGCCAGCATGATGCGCGCCAGCTCGCCGCCGGAGGCGATCTTGTGGATGGGCTTCAATTCCTCGCCCACGTTGGCGGACATGAGGAAGCGCACCACGTCCATGCCGGTCGCGTCCGGCTCCTGCTCGGCAAAGTCGATGGCGAAGCGCACCTTGGGCATGTCCAGCTCGGCAAGCTCGCGGGCGATCGCCGATTCCAGCGTCTTTGCCGCCGCCTTGCGCGCGTCGGACAGCTCCCGCGCCGCCTTGACGACGGCGGCCTTCTGCTCGTCCAGCTTCTTTTGGAGCTGCACGATCCGGTCGTCCGCGTACTCGATGCGGTCCAGCTCCTCCCGGGAGCGGTCGAGGAACGCGAGCATCTCCTCCACCGTGCCGCCGTATTTCTTTTTCAGTCGATAGAGCTGATCCAACCGGCTCTCCGCCGCGTCCAGCTCCTGCGGGGAGAAGTCGAAGCCCTCCCGCTTGTCACGAATGGTCATGGCGAGATCGTACGCCTCGCTGTAGAGCGCCTCCAAGCGCTCGGAGAGGTCGATGAACTCATCGCCCAGACTCCGCAGGCCGTGGATCGCGTCGTGCGCCTGCTTGATGGCGGGCGCCGCGCCGCCGGATTCGTCCCCGCCATTGAGGCAATAGTCCGCCTCGGTGACGGCAGCGATGAACTTCTCGCCGTTGCGCAGGATGTTGCGCCGCGCCAGCAGCGCCTCCTCCTCGCCCTCCTTGAGCTCCGCGCGCTCCAGCTCCTCGATCTGATGCTTGAGGGTGTCCACGCGGCGCGCCTTCTCCGCCTCGTCCATCCGCAGCGCGTCGATCTCGCGGCGTGTGGCGGACAGCGCGGCATACAGCTTGCCATAGTCCTCCAACCGCGTGTCCATATGGCCGAAACGGTCGAGGTACAGCAGGTGCTGCGTCTCGTCCAGCAGCGCCGTACCGTCGTGCTGGCCGTGGATGTTCAGCAGCGCCGAGCCGATAGCCTTGAGCTGCGCCACGGTGATGGGCCGCCCGTTGGCGCGGCAGACGTTCTTCCCGTCCGCCGACAGCTCGCGCGAGAGCAGCAGCGAGCCGTCGTCCTCCGGCGCGACGCCGTTTTCGGCAAGCGCCGGGATATCCGCGTCCACACCGTCAAAGGCGGCGCTGACAAACGCCTTCGCCGCGCCGGTGCGGATCAGATCGCGGGACGTGCGCTGCCCCAACACCGCGCCGAGCGAGTCGATCACGATGGATTTGCCCGCGCCGGTCTCGCCGGTGAGCGCGTTGAAGCCGCGCTCAAACGCGATATCCGCCTGCTCGATCAGGGCAATATTCTCTATGTGCAGCAGTTGCAGCATGTTGATCCCTTACTTCTGAAACTTTTTTTGCATGGAGGCGATCTCGGCGCAGATCTCCGCGGCGCTTTCCGCGTCGCGCATGACCATCATCACCGTATCGTCGCCGGCGATGGAGCCCACCATCTGCGGCAGCTCCATGCCGTCGAACGCCGCGCCCGCCGCGCCGGCAAGGCCGGGCATGGTCTTGAGCACGACGATGTTCTGCGCGTAGTCGACGCTTAAAATGCTCTCGCGCAGGATGGTCTGGAGCCGGTCGGCAAAGTTGAGCTTGGTCTTGCGGGCGGACACCGCGTAGCGGTAGCGGCCGCCGCCGGCAGGCTCCTTGATGAGGTGCAGCTGCTTGATGTCGCGTGAGATGGTCGCCTGCGTGCTGTTGATGCCGCGCTCGCGCAGCCGGTCGATCAGCTGCTCCTGCGTCTCGATCGGCTCCTCCGCAATGATGGCGAGGATCATTTCCTGTCTGTCATTCTTCATTTCCTGTCAGTCCTCCCAGCATTTTTCTCTGTAGCACTTCGCAAAAGCTCCGGTTTTCCAGCCGCACCAGCTTGGTGTCGTATCGGGAGCGGGTGATCTCCACGGAATCGCCGTGGCGCAGCGAAAACGCGCGCCCGCCGTCCACCGACAACACCACCGGCTTATAGCCCGTCGCCTCGGTCTGCACCGTGATGGTGCGCTCCGGCGCGAGGACGTAGGAATTGGCGTGAACGCTGTGGGCGCAGATCGGGCTGACCACAAAGTTCCGCGCCGTCGGCTCCACCACCGGACCGCCCGCGCTGAGGGAGTACGCCGTCGAGCCCGTGGGGCTCGCCACCACGACGCCGTCGCCCGCCACGTCGACCAGCTTGCCGCTCTCGGTGAAGATGTGCAGCTGGATCACGCGGGAGACGTTGCCGCGGGCGATCAGCGCCTCGTTGAGCGCAAGACTTGAGTAGATGATGCGGCCCTCCCGCTTAACGCAGACGTCCAGCATCATACGGCTCTCGACGATGTATTTCTGCTCCGCGAGCCGGCGCAGCTTGGGCAGCTCCCGCTGCTCCAGCTCCGCCATGAAGCCGAGGCTGCCGAGGTTGATGCCCAGCACCGGAATATCCTTGTGTGCCGCGGTTTTGGACAGATGCAAAATCGTGCCGTCGCCGCCGAAGGCAATCATCATGTCCGCGCCCCGCAGCTCCTGCTGCAAGGGCCGGATCTCCAGTCCGTAGCCCTCCGGCTCCTCACTGCCGCGAAACGGGATACACACCACGTTGGGGCATTTGATCTCGTCGAGGATCGCCTTGGCCTCCTTCGCGACGCGCAGCTCCGTGTCGCGGTAGGGGTTGGGGCACAGAATCACTTTTCTCAACAATTGACTCACCTTCTTACGCGTCCAGTTCGGCGTGGGACGCTTCTACCAGCGCGGCAAGATCGAACTCGCGCTCGGTCTGCGCGCCTTTTTCCAGATAGCCTAAATATTCGATGTTCCCCTCCGGGCCGCGGATGGGGGAATAGGTCAGATCCAGCACGCTAAAGCCGCTGTCGGCGGCGTGCTCCAGAAAGTGCTCCAGCACCTCCCGATGCACCGCCGGGTCGCGAACAACGCCCTTCTTGCCCACCTTTTCGCGCCCCGCCTCAAACTGGGGCTTGACGAGGCAGGCGACGTGCCCGCCGTATTTCAATAAGCCGTTCACCGCGGGCAGGATCAGCTTGAGCGAGATAAACGACACGTCGATCGACGCGAAGTCCAGCTCGTCCGGGATCTGCTCATGGGTGAGATAGCGCGCGTTGGTGCGCTCCATGCACACCACGCGCTCGTCGCTGCGCAGCTTCCAGTCCAACTGTCCGTAGCCCACGTCCACGGCGTAGACCTTCGTTGCGCCGTTTTGCAGCATGCAGTCGGTGAACCCGCCGGTGGACGCGCCGACGTCGGCGCAGACGCAGCCATTCAGCGCCAGGCCGAATTCGCGCATCGCCTTTTCAAGCTTTAACCCGCCGCGGCTCACATAGCGCAGCGTGCTGCCGCGCACCTCGATGTTCGCCTCCGGCGTTACGGCAAAGCCCGCCTTGTCGACCTTCTGGTCGTTCACGTAGACGATGCCACTCATGATGGTCGCCTGTGCCTTCTGCCGCGTCTCGGCAAGGCCGCGCTCGACGAGCGCAACATCCAGCCGCTGCTTCGCGCTCATCGGACCACCTCCCGCGCTTTCGCCGCGATGGATTCGGCGTCCAGATGGAACTGTTCCCGCAGGCGTTTGGAATCGCCGTGGGGCGGGAAATTCTTATTGAGGTTGCAGAGGTACAGCTTCTCCAGCGGCGTGCCCTCCTCGGTCAAGATCGCCGCAAGGCGCTGGCCCACGCAGCCGACGCTGGCGCACTCCTCCGCGACGATCAGCTTCTTCGTACCCGCGAAGGTCTTGCGCACGTCCGCGTCCACGAACGGCGAGATGCGATTGACCTTGATGACCCTTGCCGCGACGCCGTCCTTTGCCAGCAGCTCCGCCGCGTCCAGCACGGGGTTGATCATCGTGCCGTAGGCGCAGAGGGTAACGTCGCCGCCCGCGCGCAGCTCGGCAAACGCGCCGTCGCCGCTGTCCTCACGGTAACGCTCCTCCCCGCCGCGGGGATAGCGGATCGCCACGGGGCCGTCGATCTCAAAGACGGCGCGGCGCAGCATGGCGCGCAGCTCCGCGAAGCTCGCGGGACACAGCACCGTCATGTTGGGGATATCGGACAAAAACGTCGCGTCAAAGATGCCGTGATGCGTCTCGCCGTCCGCGCCGACAAAGCCCGCGCGGTCGACCGCGAACACCACATGCAGATTGGACAGCGCCGTATCGTGGATGAGCTGGTCATACGCCCGCTGCAAAAAGGTCGAGTACACGGCGAACACCGGGATCAGCCCCTGCTTCGCCATGCCCGCCGCCATCGCCGCCGCCTGCGCCTCCGCGATGCCGACGTCGAAGAAACGCTTCGGGTAGCGCGCGGCAAACTCCGTCAGTCCCGTGCCGTCCTCCATGGCGGCTGTGACGGCGCACACGCGCTGGTCCTCGGCGGCCAGCGTACAGAGCGCGTCGCCGAACACGGAGGAAAAGCTCTCGCCGCTCTCCTTCATTTTGCCGGTCAGCACGTCGAACGGCCCTACGCCGTGCCACTTGCCCGGTTCGCGCTCCGCGGGAGCGTAGCCCTTGCCCTTGACGGTGCGCACATGCAGCAGCACCGGGCAGTTCAGCTCCTGCGCCCAGAGCAGGGCTTCTTCCACCTGCGCCTCATTGTGCCCGTCGACGGGTCCGACGTAGGTGAAGCCCATGTCCTCGAACAGCGTGGCGTTGGGCAGCAGCGTGTTCTTGACGCCGGTCTTGATCTGATGGTTAAAGTCGCGCACCGCCCTGCCCACCGGATTGGCGCCCAGCGCGCGGTTGTACGCCTTCTTGAATTCGTAATACGCCGGCTTGGTGCGCAGCCGCGATAAGTGCTTGCTCATCGCGCCGACGTTGCGGGAGATGGACATGCCGTTGTCGTTCAAAATCACGATCAGCGGCTCGCCCGACGCGCCCGCGTTGTTGAGTCCCTCGTAGGCGAGGCCGCCGGAGAGCGCGCCGTCGCCGATGAGCGCCAGCACGGAATAGTCCTCGCCGAGCAGCGTCCGCGCCCGCGCCATGCCGAGCGCCACGGAGACGGAGTTGGACGCGTGGCCCGCCACAAAAGCGTCGTGGACGCTCTCGTTGGGCTTGGGAAAGCCCGACAGCCCGCCGTACTGCCGCAGCGTCGGGAACTGCTCCATGCGTCCGGTCAGCGCCTTGTGCGCGTAGCACTGGTGGCCCACGTCGAACACCAGACGGTCGCGCGAGGTGTCGAACACGCGATGGATCGCCACCGTCAGCTCCACCGCGCCGAGGTTGGAGGCGAGGTGTCCGCCGGTCTTGGCGACGCTGCGGAGCAGGAATGTATGCAATTCTTCACAGAGCCGCTGCGTCTCGTCGCGGTCAAGCGCCTTGACGTCCGCAGGCCCATGGATGCGTTCTAAAATCAAATTAGTCCCCTCATTTTTTTCCAATGCGCAAAAGGCGCATCACCTTGGCGGTGCGGTACACCACGTCGGTGCTGTGGTTGAGCGCCAGACGTTTGCCGATCGCCTTGCCGCCGATGGTCAGGCCAGAGATGAGCGCCGTCACGGCGATCGAAATTAGGATATTTTTCGTGTTGAAAGTCGATTGCAGGCGCAGCACGATCACCGCAGCGGTAGAGCCGCTGACGATGCCGCAGATATCGCCCACCACGTCGTTGCAAAAGCTCGACACCTTCTCCGCGTTTTTGAGCAGGTACAGCGCCTCCTTCGCGCCCTTTTCCCGGTGCGACGCCATGGAGTGAAAGGGCTTGGCGTCCGCCGCCGTCACCGCGACGCCGATCACGTCAAACACGATGCCCAGCAGGATGAACGCCACCAGCACCGCCACCGCCAGCACATAGCCCGCGTCCTCAAGCACGACGCCGGAGGCAAAGCTCAACAGCGCCGAGAGGAACACGGACATGAGAAAGATGCGCACGACCCAATGCCAATAACTTCGAGGCTTGGCCTCTTCTTTTTTCATGGATAGTATCTCCTAATATAAATACTGAAAAGCGGCAACAGGATAGGGTAATCCTACGGCTTTGGTCGGGTTGGCTTTCCCCGCGGCCCGCCTCCCGTTGCCGGTCAGGTGGTTCCCCTTTGAGGGCCGTGCCGCGCCGTCGCCGACGCGCGGTACCCGATTGCCACTTAGTCCGCACTGTAACCCCTGCCCTGCCCCAATGGACAGCCTAGGCGATTTCCGCCACAGTCAAACCGTCTCTTAGCCTCTTTTGCAGCGCCGGTTTCACGGAGCGATCGCCCTCTCCCCTGGCCGGGGGATTCGGTTGTATTCTCCGATTCGCCGACGCCACTCAAGGCAGGCTACTCCGCGCACAGCGTTCACGGCGCAAAGGCCGGGTAGCACCGCAACGCGGGTTCATCGCCCGCTCCGTACCAGGGTCGCTTACCACAAGTGGGAGTACGCCCGGCACATAAGCGGGTCTCCACGGAAACAGGGTCGTGACCCCCATGCCATTAGGGGACGCCCGGAGACCGCAGGCTGAGCTTCCGGTAACGAAAGGCATAGCCTCCCTTCAGCACCCACCCCAAACTGGGCGTAAGAAGCAGGCACCAAAGGTTTCACAGTTGTGCCCTTTAAAGGATTTTTAGGCCCTTCTTAGGAGACGGCAGATCTGACTAGGATACTGCGCCGCTGTTCAGCAGTGTGATATTATATACGATGTAAATTGAATATTCAAGGTATACAATTGAATATTCATAGAAAGTTTTCGCGTCTCTTTCTGTGCAAAACGGCGGCTCGACTTCCGTCGACCGCCGTTTTCGTTATTTGTCTCTATTTGCAAGATTTTGCGCCAGCATGATGAGAAAATCCGTATCCAAAATTCCATCGAGCGCCGCGATCGCCTCATCGGTCAGCCGCCGCACCTCCGCGCGGCAGCCGTCGACGCCGAGCAGATCGACGTAGGTGGTCTTGCCCTCCTCGGCGTCCGAGCCGATGGGCTTGCCGAAGGTGGTCTCGTCTCCCACCACGTCCAGCAGGTCGTCCTGAATCTGGAACGCAAGCCCCAGCAGCGCGGCATAGGTCTGCGTCGCCTCGCAGACGGCGAGAGATGCGCGGGACGCTGCGCAGCCCAGCTCCGCCGCACACTTGATCATCATGCAGGTCTTCTTGTCATGCAGCAGCCGGAGCGACGCCTCGTCACGGCCGAAGTCCGTCAGATCCAGCACCTGCCCCGCCACCATGCCGTTCGCGCCGCTGGCCCAGGCAAGTGCCGCCACCGCTTCGGCCTTCGCCTTCGCGCCAAGACGCGGCGCCTCCGCGATCAGGCGGTACGCCTCCGGCTGGAGGGCGTCGCCCGCCAGCGTCGCCATGGTCTCGCCGTAGACGACGTGGTTCGTGGGCTTGCCGCGGCGCAGTTCGTCGTTGTCCATGCAGGGCAGATCGTCGTGGATCAGCGAGTAAGTATGCACCAGCTCCAGCGCGCAGGCAAAGGGCAGCGCGTCGCGCCAGTCCCGGATGCCGCCCAGCCGCGCCACCTCCAGCGCCAGCACGGGGCGCAGGCGCTTGCCGCCGGAGAGCACGCTGTAGCGCATGGAATCGTACAGCGTTTTCCACGGCACGTCGCCGGTGAACAGGCCGTCCAGATAGGTTTCCACCGCGGCGCGGTATTCCTCGTACCGCGCGGCGAACTGCTTATCGTCCATTGCCTTCCGCCTCTCCGGTGAAGTCGCTCTCCACCGGTGCGCCGTCCGCGCCCTTGGAGAGCTTGACCACCTTCTGCTCCGCTTCGTCCAGCAGCTTGCCGCACTCGTTCACCAGCTTCGTACCCTCCTCAAACAGCTTGAGGGAGTCCGCCAGCTGGGCGTCGCCCTTTTCCAGCGCGCCCACGATCTCCTCCAAGCGCGCGATGTTCTCTTCAAAGCTCTTCTTCGCCATGGTTCTCCTCCGTTTCCCGCGTCTCGACCACGCAGCCGAGGCGGCCGCTGCCAAGCGTCAGGTCGATCTTGTCGCCCACCGCGGCGTCCGCCGCGTTTTTGAGAATCAGCCCGTCCGCCGTGCGCGCCACGGCGTAGCCGCGGCCGAGCACCTTGAGCGGACTGAGCGCGTCCAGCGACGCGCAGAGAGACGCGTACTTCCGCTGCCGCTCCGCCATCTGCTTCTCCGCAATGGAGGCGAGGTTTTTCTGCGTGAAATCGAGCAGCATGCGCTTGTCCGAAACAAACGCCATCGGATCGGTCAGCACCCGCTTTTGTGAAAGCTCCGCCAGGCGCTTTTGCAACGCTTCGACCCGCGCGCGCTCGCTCTGCTCCATGCGTCCGCCCAACACATTCAGCCGACGGCGCAGCTCCTTCTGATCCGGCACGGCGATCTCCGCCGCGTTGGACGGCGTGGACGCACGCGCGTCCGCGACGTAGTCGGAAATGGTGACGTCCGGCTCGTGGCCCACGGCGGAGATCACTGGGATCTCGGAGTCGTAGATCGCCCGCGCCACGCGCTCGTCGTTGAACGCCCAGAGGTCCTCGATGGAGCCACCGCCGCGGCCCGTGATAATGACGTCCGCCACCTTCCACCGATTGGCGTAGCGCAGCGCGCCCACGATCTCCGGCGGAGCCTCGGCGCCCTGCACCCGCACGGGCAGCAGCTTGATCTTTGTCAGCGGCCAGCGGGCGTTCAGAATGCGGATCATATCGTGTACCGCCGCGCCTGCCGACGAGGTGATGATGGCGATGGTCTCGGGATAGCGCGGCAGGGGCTTTTTGTGCGCGGGGTCGAACAGTCCCTCTTTGTAGAGCTGGTCCTTTAACTGCTCAAACGCCACATGCAGATCGCCCACGCCCTCGGCGCTCAGCTCGCTGACATAGAGCTGATACGCGCCGTCCCGCGGAAACACAGAGATGTGTCCGAAGGCGATGACCTTCATGCCATTTTCCGGCCGGAATCGCAGATGTGCGGCGGCGTTGCCCTTGAACATGACGCAGCGCATCGCGCCCTCGCTGTCCTTCAGGGAAAAATAGTGGTGTCCCGATGGGTACAGCTTGTAGTTGGAAATTTCGCCGCGCACGGCGATATCCTGTAACTGCGGCACACGGTCGAGCAGCGCCTTGATGAAGTTGTTCGCCTCGGAGACGCTGAAGATCATCCGCTGTTCTTCCATGCATTTCCCCTCTTTCGTATCAAAAAAGCGGCCAAGCCGCTTTTTTGTGAGTGATTCACTTTTGAAGCTCCTCCCGGACAAAGCTGCCCAGGATGCCGTTGATGAACTTCACCGTCTCCGGCGTCTCGTACTTCTTGGCGATCTCCACCGCCTCGTTGACGGCGATGCCCACGTCGATGTCGTCGCGGTACATCGCCTCGTACATGGCGACGCGCATGATCGCGCCCGCCACCAGCGGGATGCGCTCAAAGCGCCAGCCCTTGGCGTACTTCGCGATGTAGCCGTCCAGCTCCGGCGCGTGCTCCGCCACGCCCGCGACGATGCCGCGGATGTACTCCGCCTGATCCTTCTCCGGCGGGGCAGTGTACAGCTCATCCTCGGCGGCGAGCGTCTCAAAGGTCTCTTTTGTCAGCCGCTCGTTCACCATCTCCTCCGGAGAGAGGTCGGTGAAGCTCAGCTCGTACGCCAGATGCATGGCGATTTCTCTTGCGGTATTACGGGTCATAAAACGTTCCCTTTATCTCTTTATTCGTTGAAGCTGATGCCGCCGACGTGAACGTTGACCTCCTTGACCGGGAAGCCCGTCATGCCGCCCACCGCGTCGGAGACCTTGCTCTGCACCTGCTGGGCGAGCGCCGGGATCTCGTAGCCGTAGCGCGCCATCAGGTAGAGGTCAATGACGATCGCGTCGTCCACCTGCTCCACGCGCACGCCGCGCGCCGCCTTCTTGCCGGTGAGCTGCTCGGTGACGTTCTGGCTCATCGCGCCGACGCCCTCGATCTCCTTCACCGCGTCGGTGACGATGGCGGCGACCACGTCCTCCGCAATATGGATGCTGCCGTTCTCCTCGGCACGGGTCACATATTCAGCCATAGGAAACACTCCTTGCTTGATTTGATACTCAACAGGAGTATTCTACCATGTTTCCCGCCAAAATACAACCGTCAATTTACCTCCAAAATCTTGATCGCGCTGACCGGCAGACCGGTCTCCTGCTTGACCACGTCGGTGATCTTCGCCACGTCCTCGGTCTGGAGCCCGTCGTCCTTGGAGGCGACCACGACGCTGGCGCTATCGTCGGAGAGGAACACCACGCAGTCGGTGTAGCCCTTGGCGGTGATCATGTTTTCGATCTGCGCCTCGGACATGGTGTTGCTCGCCATCGCCTCGATGCTGCGCGTGACCTCGCCCATGACCTGCTCGTCGGCGTTTTCATCCGCGCCCGCCTCCTGCAGCAGCGCAAGCGCGCTGTCCCGCGCCTGCTGGCGCGAGAGCCGCGCGGCGGCAAAGTAGTCGGACGATACGGCTTCGGGCGCCGCGGCGCTCTCAACCGTCTCTTCCCCGCCCGTCTCCGGCGCGATGACCTCGGTCGCCTGCCCCAGTACCTTGCCGGTCTCCTCCACGTTTTCAGCGTAGCGGCCGTTGAGTACGATGGCCGCCACCACCAGCACCAGTACCGCGCCCACCACGGCGTTTCGTTTCCACAGCTTGTTCATGTTCCTGTCCCTCCTGAAAAATACAAAAATTTTAGGCAACTGTTTCGGCAGCTTCATCTCACGGCCTCCCTTTGATCACGGCGATCTTGTCGGCGCTCAAGCCGGTCAGCGCGCGGACCGCCTGCGTCAGCTTGAGCCGCACCGCGGCGCTCTCGCCACCCTCACAGACGATCACCGCCCCCGTCCAGCGCTGCGCCGCGGCGTCTCCGGTCAGCATCAGCCGCAGCCGTCCCACGTCGTCGAAGGCGGCAAGCGTCGCTTCCATCTCCGACTGGACGGCACCGCGCGTGTCCGGCGCGTCTGTCTCCCGCTTGGCTTCTCCTCGGGGCAGCAGCATCAGGCACACGCCGAGCAGCGCCACGGCGACGGCGTACTTGTACTTTCCCGCCAGTTGTTTTAAGGCTCGATCCATTGTTGATGCTCCTTTTTCACACCCAGATCCCGCTCCACAAGACTCGACAGCGTCTCGCTGTACGCGCCCCGCAGCGTCACGCTCACGGGCACGGGGACGCCGTCGCGCGTTTCCACCATCACCGTTGCGTGTACCGTCGCGCCCAAGCTCCCGGCTTTGTCCTCAATATATGATGCAAGTCCGGCGGCTATGCCGTCTGATAATGCATTTTCCTCCGCGCCGCGCAGTTCGATCCGCGCCTGCGCCAGCGCCTCGCGGTAAGCGCCGCCGCTCCACGCAAGTCCCGGAAGCTCCAACGCGGTCAGCGGGCGCAGCATCGCGCAGAGGAGCAGCAGCCCGCCGGTGAAGCGCACCACGCTGCGCATGCTCCCCTCCGGGCAGAGCTGCGCGCTGACGCTGACGAGCAGCGCACAGGCGACGACGCCCAGCAGCCATTGTTGAACAAATTCCATGGGTTCCTCCTATGATAGCGCGATGGTCGCCGCCACCAGCAGCGCCACCAATAAAATAAGCGCGCAGGTCGCCGTCATGGCAAACACCAGCGCAAACGCGCCGCCCAGCCGGTCCAGATACTCGCCCAGCGCCTTGGTGCCCACCAGTCCCGCCGCGAACGCCGCGAGCTTGTAGAGCAGAAACTGTAACCCCAGCCGCAGCAGCGGCACAAGGCACACCGCGCCGATCGCCAGCACACCCACGACGCCCACCGTGCCGCGCAGCGTACCCGCCGCTGCCAGCACACTCTCCGTCAGCTCGGACAGCACGCCGCCCACGACGGGGATCGCGCCGGACACCGCCAGCTTTGTCACCTTGACCGCCGTGCGGTCGGCGGAGCCGGTCAGCACCCCCGCAAGCGCAAGGTAGCCCGTAAACGCCACGATCAGCGCGGTCAAGCCGCCGGTCACCAGCTTTTTGACGCCGTCCGCCAGCAGGTCCAGCCGGCTTTCCTCCAGCATCGTACCCGCCGCCGACGCGGCGATGTAGCAGTAGACCAGCGGCAGCAGCAGCCGCTCCACGACGCCTTCGAGCGCCTCGCAGACCATCAGCGTCGTCACCTGCCAGACGCCCGCGGCGGACACAAGGCCGCCCGCCGCCATAGCGGTCGCCAGCGTCGGCAGCAGGAGCTTCGAGAGCGTCCCCAGTTCGTCCACCGTCCGCGCGCCGAGGCCGATCAGGGCGCGCAGGTCTCCCGCCGCCAGCGTCGTCAGCACCAGCACGCCGCACCAGGACACATAGCGCGTCGCTCCCGCGGTGTCCGCGATCCCTTCCACCGCGCCGCAGAGCAGCGCCGCCAGCGTCAGCAATGCCGCGTCCCGCACGCCGTCGCGCAGCAGCTCCGCCGCGGCGTCCCGCGCGGACTGCGCGAGCCATGCCGCGCCGCCGGCGAGCGAATCCTCCTCCACCGCCGCGCGCAGCCCCTCCGGCAGCGTCTCGGCCAGGGGCAGCGCATAGGCGGTGGTCGTGAGTATCAGAAGCGCCGCCGCTATGACGATTGCCCGTTTCATAGCCACCCCCGGATCAAATCCAGCACCGCTTGCAGCAGCGGCAGCGCACAGCCGAGGGCACAGAATGCGCCCGCCGTCTCGGTCATCCGCGCCAGCGCGCTCTGCCCCGCGTCGGCGCAGAGTGCCGATGCGACGCGGGTGATGAGCGCCGCGGCGGTCACTTTCAGAAGCGGCGTAAAGAGCGTCGGGGAAAGCCCCGTCAGCGCGATCAGCTCGTCCCCCAGCTCCACCGCGTCCGAAACAGCGGTCAGCAGCAGCGCGCCGCCGGTCAGCGCCGCCGCCAGTGTCAGCAGCAGCGCAAACACCGGCTCGTCCCGCTTGAGCAGCGACGCGCCCACCGCCGTCACGAGGCACAGCCCCACCGCCTTGCACAGCGTCTCCATCACGAAAACCCGAAGAGCGTGCGGATGAGGTCGAACAGCGAGCTGATCTCCCGCACCAGCAGCATCATCGTCGCCACCAGTCCCGCGAGGCTCACCAGCATCGCCTGATCCGGCCGGTCGGAGCGAATGAGCAGTTGATTGAGCACCGCCACCACGATGCCGACAGCGGCAATACGGAACACCAAATCAATATCCATGTACGTTCACCTTTGTAAATTGTTCAAAGCAGCATCAGCGCCAGCAGCGCGCCGGCGCCGAGGCAGAGGGTCGAGGTCAAGCGCTCCTTTTGCGCGCGCTGTCCTTCTATGGCGTCGGCGGCGCGCCGCAGCTGTGACGCGCCCAGCGTCAACGCGCCGCAGGCCGCAGCTTCGTCGCCCGTGAGCCGCGCGCCCAGCTGTGCAATGATCTCCCGCTCTTCAAGCGGCAATGGAAGCTCCGCCGCCGCGGCGCGCCACGCTTGGGGCAGGTCGGCGCGATGCAATTCCCGCGCAACCGCCGCAAAAAACGCGTCCGCCCCCTCGCCATACGACCTGCGCAGCAGCGTCGGCAGCGGCGTCAGCAGCGCGCGCACCTCCGCTTCCATCGTCTCGAACGCCGCCGCCAGCGCCCGCCGCGTCCGCTGCGCGGCACGATCGGTCATAAGCAGCGTCCGCCGCGTCAAGAGCGCCGCGGCGAGGATCAGTCCTGCGCCGAGCCATCGGAGCATGGGATGTCCTCCACCGTATAGGTCCGAACCCCGCCGTCACAGCCGATGACCACCGCGCGCGAAAACACCTCCGCCGCCAGCAGCTCCCGCCACAGCGGCTTGCGCCGCAGTTCAGCAACGCTCGACGCATGGATCGTCGCGAGCAGCGCGACGCCGCAGTTCGCCGCGGCGCAGACCGCCTCGATATCCGCCGCGGTCGCGATCTCATCGACCGCGATCACCTGCGGCGTCATGGCGCGCAGCACCATGGGGATGCCGAGCGCCTTGGGGCAGCCGTCCAGCACGTCCGTGTGGTTACCCAGCTCCGTCTGTGGCCTGCCGCGATAGGCCACCGCAATCTCGCTGCGCTCGTCGATGACGGCGACGCGCAGCGCCCGATGCTCCGCGCTGCCGAGCGACAGGCAGCGGATCAAGTCCCGCAGCAGCGTTGTCTTGCCCGCGCCGGGCGGCGAGAGGATCAGCGTGCTCCGGATACGCCCCGCCGCGTCGAAGAGCCGCGGCGCGATCTCCGCACCGCAGCCGATGCGCTCGCAGACGATGCGGAGCGCGAGGCCGGAGAAGTCCTTCAGACTGCTCACCGCGCCGTCACGCAGCACAGCCGTGCCGCAGACGCCGAGGCGGAAGCCGCCGCGCACGCTCAAAAAGCCCTGCCGCAGCGCCTCCGCCGAGGCGTAGCGCGAATACTCGGTGACGCCCGCGATCAGGCACTCCAAGTCCTCCGCCGTCACCAACGCATCCCGGTCGGCGGGCGCGACGGAGCGCTCCCCCTCGCTCGTCCGCACCGTCAGCGGCAGGCCAACGCGCAGCCGCAGTTCCTCCGCCTGCGCCTTGTACGCGTCGGGCAGCTCCAGCGCCGAGCGCCGCAGACGCGGCGGCAGCAGCTCCGCCGCCTGCTCGTAGCGGCGGATGTGATCTCGTTCCATAGCCCGTCCCTCCTTTGTGATAGTCCAATGTATGAAACCGAGGACGAGCTTATGCAAAGAAAAAACGCCGCCCGTTCGGGCGGCGTTTCTGCCGATCTCTGTTCAGTTCTGGAAGTGCGCGGAGAACTCCTCCGGCGTTTCGGGCGTCGAGAAGCAGCGGCCCTGTACCACGCCGCAGCCGAGGCTGCGCAACAGCTCGCACTCCTCCTCCGTCTCCACGCTCTCCGCCACCACGGCGATGCCGAGGTAATTCGCCGCGTCCATGATGAGGCGGATCAGGCGCTCCCGCGCCTCCGCGTCCCAGATGTAGCGGACGTACTTCATATCCACCTTGAGCTGGTCGATGGGCACCGTGAACAGCGCGCCGAGGGCGAAGCCGCCCGCGCCGAAGTTGTCCATGCCCACGCGGAAGCCCGCGGAGCGCAGCGCGTCCACCGCCTCGTCCAGCTGCTCGACGTCCACCGTGTAGGCGGACTCCGTCAGCTCCAGCAGCAGGTCGTCGGCGGTCAGGCCGAACTCATCGAGCAGCCCTCGCAGCTCGTCCACCAGCGCCGGATCGTAGAGGTCAAAGCGGGAGAGATTCACCGCCAGCGGGAAGCGTTTGCCGTAGGTCTCCTGCCACTCCTTGATCTGCCGCGCCGCCTCATGGCGCACATAGTGATCGACGAGCTGGATGAGGCCGTTTTCCTCAAACAGCGGCAGGAAGCTGCCCGGACTGATCATGCCCAGCTCCGGATGCTCCCAGCGCACCAGCGCCTCCGCCGAGCAGAGCTTCGGCTCGCCGTCGCGGATGTCGTACTGCGGCTGATAGAACACCTTGAGCTGATGCTCCTGAATGGCGTGATGCACGCCGCCGAGCAGCGTCGCGGTAAAGACCTCGTTCTGGTACAGCGCGTTGTCGTACACCAGTACCGAGCGGGTATAGTCGTCGCGCAGCATGGCGCAGGCGGTCTTGGCGCGGTCAAACTGGCGGGACACATCCAGAGTGCGGTCAAGGTTGGCGTACACGCCCACGCGCAGGCGCAGCCGCACCGTGCGCAGCAGGCTGTCGATGCCCTCCTCCAGCTGCGCGAGCACCTCGTCATAGTTGTCGCGGTGCAGGCAGTAGACAAAGAACGAATCCGCGTCCTGACGGCAGCCGATGCCGTCGGTGGTGGAGAGAAAGTCCTTGATGGCGTGGCCCAGGAGCGTCAACGCACGGTCGCCGAATTCGCGGCCGTAAAGCTCATTGACCAGATGGAACCGGTCGATGTTGATCGCCACGGCGTCCATATCCTGATCGGGATGGTATTTCTCCAGCTGCTGGGCATACTCAAAGAAGAAACTCGCGGAATAAAGTCCCGTCAGCGCGTCCTTTTCGGCGGCGTTGATGATGTTCCGGCCCTCGCTCAGCTCAATGATGCGGCTCACGCGGGCGCGGATCACCTCCGGCATATCGTAGGGCTTGGTCAGGAAGTCCGCCGCGCCCAGCTCCAGACTCCGCAGCTCCGCGGAGCGCTCGCCCGTGAGGACAATGACCGGGATGCGGGAGAGCTCCGGGTCCTCGTGCATGGTCTCCAGCACGGTAAAGCCGTCCATTTCCGGCATGTAGAGGTCGAGCATCACCAGCGACAGCGTGTCGCGGTTGCGGCGGATCATGCCCAGCGCCTGACGGCCGTTTTCGGCGTAAAGCACCTCGTAATTCTCGCCGATGATCGTGCCAAGCACCTCGCGGTTGATCAGCTCGTCGTCCGCGACCAGCACGCGCCGCTGCGCATAAAGGCCCATTGTCTGTTCCATACGCACGTTCCTCCTCACGCGATCTTTGGCTATTTTGGATAATTTATTGTATCACGCCGCATCGGTTTTGTCAATTTATGTCAAGCAATTCTCCGCAGCGAGATTGACAGCGGCGTGCATTTTTCGGTAAAATATTCCGGAAGAAACGAAAGGAGCCTACCATTATGGAACTCAAAGACTGCATTTTGACCCGCCGCAGCATCCGCCGCTACACCGACAAGCCGGTGAGCAGAGAGACCGTCGAAGCAATCGTTGCCCTCGCGGCCTACGCGCCATCGTGGAAGAACACGCAGATCGCGCGCTATACCGCCATCACCGACCGCACGCTGATCGACAAGCTCGCGGACGAGTGCGTGCTGGGCTTTACACACAACGCGGGCATCCTCAAGGGCTGCAGCGTGCTGGTGATCCAGAGCATCGTGAACAAGCGCTCCGGCTATGAGCGGGACGGCTCGTTCTCCACAACGCAGGGCACGCATTGGGAGTCCTTTGACGCGGGGCTTGCCGCGCAGACCTTCTGTCTTGCCGCGCAGGAGCTGGGCGTCGGCACCTGCATCCTCGGCATCTTTGACGAGGTCAAGACCGCCGCCGCCATCGGTCTGCCCGAGGGCGAGACCGTGTCCTGCATGATCCCCATGGGCTATCCCGACGAAGCGCCCGCCGCGCCGCGGCGCAAGGGCGCGGACGAGCTGCTGCGCTGGAAGTGATCAAGCCAGCACGCCGCCCCCGCGCTTTTTAAGATACGCGTAAAACGCGAAGCAGACCGTGATCTGCACGATCGTCGAGCAGGGCACCGCAAGGCCGATGTAAAAGAGCCGTCCCGTCGCGACGCTCATGTACTGCGCCACGGGGATGCGGATGAGGAACGCCGCGGCGATGCCCTGCACCATGACGAAGCCCGTGTGCCCCAGGCCGTTGTAAAAGCCGATGAAGCAGAACAGGAAGCAGGTCAGCAGGCAGTCGATGCCGTAGGCGCGCAGGTAATCCCAGCCCGCCAGCACGACCTCACGGTCGTTGGAGAACAAGCCGCAGAGCAGGTCGCCGTGGAAGTAGGCGACGTAGAACATCAGCACGCCAAAGGCGGTGGACAGGCCAATGGCGATCTTGAGCCCCAGCATCGCGCGGTCGTGCCGGCCGGCGCCGTGGTTCTGCGCGACGTAGGCGCTCATTGCCTGCATGAACGCGGCGGGCACGAGCATGATGAAGGCGCAGACCTTCTCCGCCACGCCCACGCCCGCAGACGCGATCAGCCCCAGCCGGTTGACGATGGCAAGGATCACGAGGAAGGAAAGGCCCACCAGCAGATCCTGAAGCGCGATTGGTATGCCGAAGCGCGCGATGCGGCGCACCGTGTCCGGTTCCAGCCGGATCTGCTGCCGCGTGAACCGGAACGGCAGCGTCCTGCGCCGCAGCAGCAAAAACGACACGACGACGCTCACCGTCTGCGAGGCGACGGTGGCGATGGCGGCGCCTGCCGCGCCCAGCTGGAACCCCGCAATGAGCAGCAAATCGCCCACGATGTTGCACACGCTGGCGATCGCCACGGTCACAAGCGGCGTTTTGGAGTCGCCGATGCCGCGCATGACGCTGCCCAGCACGTTGTAGGCGATGATCATGATGCTGCCCGCGCCGCAGATGGCAATGTAGCGCTTCGTCTCGGAAAACGCCTCCGTCGGCGCGTTCATCGCGCCCGCCAGCGCGCCCGAGAGCAACGGCACCAGTACGGTCATCGCCGCGCCGATGGCAAAGAACAGCACGATGCTCGTGCCGATGATCCGTCCGCCCGCCTCGCGGTCGCCCTCGCCGATCTTCTGGCCCAGCAGGATCGTCGTACCCATGGCAAAGGAGCTGATGAGGTTCGTGAGCGTCATCATGATCTGCGAGCCCACCGCCACGCCGGAGACGTCCGCCGCCGCGGCGTACTTGCCGACGATCAGCAAATCGACCGCGCCGTAGAGCGCCTGCAGGAACAGCGCCAGCAGGATCGGCAGGGAAAATTTCAGCAGCGGCCCGACGATGGGCCCGCTGGTAAAGTCAGTTTCACGCTGCATGGAATCGCCTTTCTCAAATTGCTTCAATATAAACGCGCATGGTGCCGCCACAGGTGAGGCCGTCCTCCGCCGCGGCGTCGTCGGTCATGTCCACATCCACGATGTCGCTGCCGCCCACAGAGAGCAGCGCGCGGGCGCGGCGCATGACCTCCGCCTCGCCGCAGCCGCCGCCGACGGTGCCGTAGCCCCGCCCCAGCGCGTCCACCGCCATCGCCGCGCCGGACTTGACCGGCGTGGAGCCGCGCGTCTCCAGCACAAGGCAGAACGCCTTTTTCTCCGCGTCCCCCGCGAGGAAACGCAGCATGTCCAAATCGGTGTTCGTCTGAAAAAGCGCTGTGTCGTCCGTCTCTGTCGGCAGGGCGTGGCGGTGCTCGATGAGCTGCGCGGCGATGGACACCGCGATCTCCTCCGGCGTCACCGCGCCGATCATCAGCCCGATGGGCGCGTGGATGCGGCCGATGCGCGCCGCGTCAAAGCCCTCGTCCCGCAGCGCGCCCAGCAAGCCCGCCACGCGGCGCTTCGAGCCGATCATGCCGAGGTACGTCGGCTCCGTACCCGAGAGCAGCGCGCGCAGGCACTCCCCGTCCCAGCGGTGGCCGCGGGTCAGGATGCAAACATAGTCCGTCGGGCGGATGTTCAGGGCTTGGATCGCGCGCTCAAAGCCGTCGCAGACGATCTGCTCCGCGTCTGGGAACCGCTCGCGGCTTACAAACATCGGACGGTCGTCCGCCACGGTCACGGCAAACTCCAGCGTCGCCACCAGATGTGCCAGCGCATGGGCGACATGCCCGCCGCCGAGCAAGATCAGCCGCTCGCGCGGCACAAAGCGGCGCTTATACATCGTTCCGTCCACCGTGCGCGTCAGCGTGGCGGTTTCCCCGCGTTCGATGGCTTCCAGTATCGTTTTGAACTCTCCCATGAGACTGCCTCCCGGACTTTTTTCGTCTCCAGTTTACCCGCTGCGTCCGACTCTGTCAATCTTCGCCTTTTCTGCGCCGGATTTTTCGGCGTTTTCCGTCTATTTTGCTGACTGTTAATTTCCCGCGCCCATGATAAAATAACCATATGATGAAACGAGTATTTCCACTGTTGCTGGCGTTCTTGCTGGCGCTTTCCCTCGCCGCCTGCGCGGTGACGCCCCAGAGCGCTCCCGCCGACGAGCCGCTGCCGGAGCTGACGCTCCTCCCCGACGCGCCGGAGGATGCCGCCGCGCCCTCTGCCGAAACCGACGAGGCGGACGCACAGGCGCCGCCGGCGGATGAGCAAGAGGAAGCCGCGCTCCCCGAGGACGGCGTCTACGATTCCAAGGAGGACGTGGCGCTGTACCTGCACCTCTACGGGCATCTGCCGGACAACTACATCACGAAGAAAGAGGCGGAGGCGCTGGGCTGGAGCGGCGGCTCGCTGGAGCCCTACGCCCCCGGCAAATGCATCGGCGGCAGCCGCTTCGGCAATTACGAGGGTCTGCTGCCCGCCGCGGAGGGCAGGAAGTACACGGAATGTGACATCGACACGCTGGGCGCCGAACGCCGCGGCGCGAAGCGCATCGTCTTTTCCAACGACGGCTTGATCTACTACACCGGCGACCACTACGAAACCTTTGAACTGCTCTACGGGGAGGAATGAGCCATGAACGCTCTCATTGACGGCGCGGCCATCGAAACGCGCGAGCAGCTGCACGATGCGCTCTCGCGGCAGCTCTCGTTTCCGGACTACTACGGGCGCAATCTGGACGCGCTGTTCGACTGTCTGACCGATTTGGCCGAGGAAACCGAGCTGCGGCTTGTCCGCCGCGACGAGCTGTTCGCCCACTTGGGCGTGTACGCCGACATTCTGCAAAATGTGCTGCGGGACGCCTGCGCGGAAAACCCGCATCTGCACTTGATCACGGAGGACTGAACCATGTTTTTTGCCTTTCCCATTCTCACGCTGCTGCCGACCGTCATCTACCTCGCGGCGGCGCTGCTGCCGGCGATCTTCCTGCTGCGCTATATCTACCGCCACGACACGATCGAGAAGGAGCCCGTCGGGCTGCTTCTCTCGCTGCTGGTGATGGGCTGTCTGTCGGCGCTCGCCTCCATGGTGCTGGAGGGTATCGGCGAGCGTCTGCTCGGCATCTTTGTCGCGCCGGACAGCCGGCTTTACGTCATCGCGCTGGCGTTTCTCGTGGTCGCCGCGGTGGAGGAGGGCACCAAGCTCTTCTTCCTCAAGCTCCGCTCCTGGAACCATCCCGCGTTCAACTACCGCTTTGACGGCGTTGTTTACGCGGTGTTTGTCTCCCTCGGCTTCGCCGCGCTGGAGAACGTGCAGTATGTCGCGATCTACGGCCTGTCCGTTGCGCTGCCCCGCGCCCTGCTGGCAATCCCGGGGCACATGTCCTTCGCCGTGTTCATGGGCGTCTACTACAGCCGCGCGAAGTATCTGGCCGTCCGCGGCGACCGCGAGGGCGCAAGCCGCTCGCTTCGCACCGGGTATCTGATCGCCGTGTTCCTGCACGGATTCTACGATTCCTGCGCCATGATCGGTTCAGAGCTCTCGTCCATTGTCTTTCTGATCTTTGTCGTACTTGTGTTCTCCCGCGCGTTCCGCACGGTCAAGACGGAGTCCGCGCTGGATCGTCCCATTACGCCGACGCTGTTTGATCTATGAAGCATGAAGTGACGCGCGCCCGCCTTTCGCTGATCGCGTCGATGTGTATTTTCGGCACGATCGGTCTGGTGCGGCGCTATCTGCCGGTGCCTTCCGGGTTTCTCGCGATGGCCCGCGGCCTGCTCGGCGCGCTGTTTTTGCTGGCGCTGGTGTACCTGCGCGGCGGACGGCTCGACCGGGACGCCATCAGGCCCATGCTGTCGCGGCTGGTGATCTCCGGCGCAATGATCGGATTCAACTGGATCCTGCTCTTTGAAGCGTACCGCTACACCACCGTCGCCGTGGCAACGCTGTGCTATTACATGGCGCCGGTGTTCATTCTCATTGTCGTTCCCTTTGTGCTGCATGAGCGTCTGACGCTCCGCAAGGCGGCGTGTGTGCTTGCCGCGCTCTTTGGCATGGTGTTGGTGTCCGGCGTTTCCGGCGATGGTTTCTCCGGAGCGGGCGAGTGGCGCGGCATCCTCTGCGGGCTCGGCGCCGCGGTGCTCTACGCCGGCGTGGTCGTCATCAACAAATTCATCCGCTATGTTCCCGCCTACGACAAAACCATCGTGCAGATCAGCACCGCGGGCGCGGTCCTAATCCCCTACGTGCTGTTGATCGAGGATCTCTCTATAATTCACTTCACCCCCGCGGTAATTCTGCTTCTTCTGGTTGCGGGACTTGTCCACACCGGCTGCGCGTACGCGCTCTATTTTGGCTCTGTGGACGCCCTGCCCGCACAGACGCTGGCGCTGCTCAGTTATCTGGATCCCGTGATTGCCATTCTGCTCTCGGCACTGGTGCTGCGCGAACCCATGACCCCTGCACAGGCGCTGGGCGCGGCGCTGGTTCTCTGCTCCGCGGTCGTTGCGGAGCTGCCCGAGCGATCCAAAACATAGGAGGAACCCCATGCAAACCAAGTACATTTTCTTTGATATGGACGGCACGCTGCTGCCAATGGACGGCGCCACCTTTGCCAAGGTGTATTTCAAGGTGCTGACGAAAAAGATGCTTCCCCACGGCTATGAGCCGGAGGATCTCATCAACGGCATCAACGCCGGTATCACCGCCATGCAGTACAACGACGGCACGCGCAGAAATCAGGAGATCTTCTGGGAGGAGTTTGTCAAGGTCACCGGCGAACGCGTTCTCGCGGATCGTCCACTGTTTGAAGAATTTTACGCGGTCGATTTTCAGCGTATCTCCTCCAGCTGCGGCTACACGCCCGAGGCGAAGCGCACGATCGAGCTGTGCAAGGAGCTGGGCTATCATGTGGTCGTTGCCACCGAGCCGATCTTTCCGCTCACGGCGATGGAGAGCCGACTGCGTTGGGCGGGCATAGAACCGAGCGAGGTGGATTTCATCACCTCCTATGAGACCAGCGGCTACTGCAAGCCGGATCTCGGCTTCTATCAGGAGCTTTTGGATCGTTTCCACATCACAGCAGACGAGTGTTTCATGGTTGGTAACGACGTCGGCGAGGATATGCCGGCGGGTGAGCTGGGTATGAAAACGTTCCTGCTGACCGATTGTCTGATCAACAAGGAAAACGCGGACATCCATCAATGGGAGCACGGCGGCTACGGCAAGCTGCAAGCCTGGATCCGCGCGCTGAATTGAATCTGAAATCCAAAAACGAGGAGCGCTGCATGGATGCGGCACTCCTTGTTTTTTGACAGACTCATGCCGCGGAAAGCGGCTCAATCCCATATTTTGTGTAAAGTCCAAATAGCGGCGTAGAACAGGGCGAAAATGATATGGTCAGGGAGGCCGGCACTGCCGGCCTCCCTTGCCGACAGGGTAAGCAGGAAACGGAACGCGTGTCAAGGGCGACGGCCAGATCAGTCTTTCGGACTTCAAACAGCCCGTGGGCATGAATTTGAAGGAAAACAACCGCTGGGTGAAGAAAGCTCATACCATTCCATGGACGGAAATCGAAAAACGGTACGCCGCGCTATTCACAAATCGGAAAGGCAATGTGGCAAAGCCGCTGCGTCTGGCGCTGGGCGCTTGTATCATTCAGGCGGAGTACGGCTACTCGGACGAGGAGATCACGTTGCAAATACAGGAGAACCCATATCTCCAGTACTTCTGCGGCTACGTGGGATACGATGATTCCAAGCTGCCGTTTGACCCGTCGCTGATGGTATATTTCCGCAGAATGTGTCGCTGCTCAACGAGGCGCGGGAAAACGCGGAGAAGCTGCTCGATGTTCTGCATGATGCCGCTGACGGAAAGAAGCCCCGCAATTACCGCAAGCGTGCCCGCAAGGACTATCTGAAATATGCCCGCAGCCGTAAGCACACCGCGCAGAAAACCAGAGCGGCAATCCGCAAGCAGTTCAGCTACCTCAAACGCGATCTGGACGCCATTGACGCGAAATCTCATCGACACCGCGCAGGAGACCATCGACGACAAAATTCTGCACTTACTTCAGTATGAGGCCGTGACAAATCCGTCGCCGTGCGGTATCATGACAGCGCCACAAATGAGCCAGCCGCAGGAAAGGGGTTCAGCATGAACACAAAACGGTTGGAACAGGAGAAGATCACCGAAAAGCGGTTCGAGATGATGTCCGCAGAGTACGAGCAGGAGCTGGCACGGGAGCGTCGCGCCAAGCGCGCGAAGTGCAACAAGCGGTACAACGAGAAGCGCAAGCAGCGGAAGCAGGCACAAGCAAGCGTATGAAACATCGTGGGGCGATCTGTTTAAGCAGGTCTCCTTTCGTCCCACTTCTTAGCAAATTCCGGACGAACGGCGTAGCCATTCCGAAATGAACGCCCGCCGGGCCTGCTCTTCCGGGCTACAATTCTTTCTGCTGCTCATAGTAAAACCTCCAACGTGGTGCTCCTATTCTACACCACATTGGAGGTTTACACAATTTATGGGATGGTCTCGCGAAAGCATTATCGTACAGCTGAATGCATGGCAAAAGAGAGCATCATACGATGCTCTCTTTTGTGTCGGCACTACCTATCTTCCCGGTCCGTCTCCAGACAAGTATTTTCGGCAGAAGCGAGCTTAACTTCCGTGTTCGGAATGGGAACGGGTGGACCCTCGCCCTAATCAGCACCGACTTCGTCGACG
>Ga0256405_10000928_pt1 | contig 88132 bp, 71 predicted proteins | sample RumenRJG_02DNA_FD_189096 | JGI IMG/M metagenome (GOLD analysis project Ga0256405, IMG submission 189096) | Bovine rumen microbial communities from Lethbridge, Alberta, Canada - RJG_02 | ecosystem: Host-associated > Mammals > Digestive system > Stomach > Rumen | place: Canada: Alberta... | reverse complement strand
TTGCAGGAAATCCGGAGATCGTCTTGCAATAACATGAGGCACGCGGAACCCAGGGGCGGGTCCCGCTTGGGCGGGCGTCAAGAGCGTGCCGATTATTCGAAATTCAGAGGGAGTTCTGAATAGTTACTATTTATTTTTAATCGATGACCTCCAGCATTTATTTCTTTAGTTGAAACTTCAATATTAAATCGTCCAAGTTCTTCCTTTGCTTTTGAAAAAGATGTTAACGCTTTTACGGCTCCCGTAATACATTCACTTAATCGTTTTCTTTGTTCTATTTTTTGAGAGTTTTCTCTGTCATCTTCTGCGATTTGCGAGCTTTCGTTCTCCATGACAGCATCAATTGCCAATAACACGTTTTCGCTTAATTCTGACAAATTATATAAATATAACAGTCCTAATTTCAAAGTTTCAATTTCTTCTTTATAAGGGATTTTCAGTCCACTTTTTTCAAATGCCTTATAGATTTCATGCAAAACTTCTATATAGTTTTCATATTCATTTTGTGAAAGTATGTATCTTCCTTTTTCTTCTACATTAGGCTTTAATACTGCAGATATTCTTTTAGGAATCACTTTTGAAATAATTAAGCCTGCAGGATTCGATATGTGAATCAACTGCTCTTGATATTTTTCATAAGACTCTACAGAATCCACTAGTTCATCTACAAGTTTCTTTAAATGCGCTAACTCAGATCTTATTTTTTGAGTGACTACTTTATCTTCAGGAAACACATCATTTATTAGTTCTATATCTCCTAAATCCAAGTCTCCGTTTTGTAACACGGCAATAATAAAATTCTGATTAATATAATGCGGTACTATTCCAGAGGGATTTGATATATTAATCTTTTCCACATCAAAGTCCAAATAATTACTGCCCTTAAAATCCCCTCTTATCCCTTTTACAACACTATCAACAAATAATGTCTTCCCGCTCGATGAGCCGCCAATAACAACATTCAATCCAGGTGTCATATTAACATTGATTTGGCACTTTTCAGAATTTAAAGAAACATTGAAAATAGACTGTCCCCATTTTTCTGGAGGCTTTTGACCATAATGTATACGTGATTTTTCTGACAATGCCAACTTTAAGCCATAAAATGTTGGCTCTGATAATATCCACGTTGGAACAAATGCCCCTGCATCATTACTTTTTGCAGAAGGGTAGCGAGTTGGGTCATAGTTGTCGCTACAGGTAATCAAATTTGTAAACTGATCGATTCCCAATCGTTTAAAGTATGACTGTGTAGCCTCAATACCGGCGTCGCTTCTCGCAGTAAATCCTTCAAATTGATTATAATAAATGCTTCGTTCCATCACAGTATCAAAGCGATGTCCTTCTGCAGTTGATTTGTCGAATGTGCGATGAGACTGTCCGCCATGTGGTAATAAAATATATTCATAATTATCAAATGCATTTGATATTTCCTCAATATTGGGAACGTTTGGTGTTTCATTTGATACATTTTTATTTGGATACAGCCTATCTAAGATGGCATTGATTGCATCAATGTCAGCCTCTGTTACTAAATTCCCAAAAAGAATATGGCAATGATATGGTGGCGCAACATCAAATTTCTTGATATGCAGTTCCGCTCCTAACAAAATATTTGGCACTAGTTTAACTAATTCCAAATATGCTTTTTTATTGATTGTATTGTGGTCAGTTAAAGATAGAAGTATAGGATTATTTTTAGCAATCTTAGAAATTTGCTTCACCAAAGTCTGAACATCATATTTTTCATTAACTTTGTCTGGATTAGGGGACGTATGAATATGGATATCCACGTAAACAGCTTGCATTATAGCTTACCTCATTTTTCTACTAAATAAAGCATTTCATCGTTATGCCACAAAATTGCCTTTTCCTGAATATCTATATGCTCTAAAAAACATCTTCTTTTGTTCTCCTTGATGTATCAATCCGCCAATAGCAACAACTATCATCCTTAAATCATTTCTAATTAATAAAATGCAGCTACCTTAGCTTGTATTGTTGTCAACGACCCGTCAACGAAAAGGATTTGTTGAAACACCAGTATTTTCAGTCCTTTTTATCGTAATGAATGTCAATCTATCAACGACCCGTCAACGAAAATCATGCCCAGTATGGAATATATCTCCGCATTTTAACGGCAGCCTGTGGATCAGCTAATTTTATTTTTCCTGCACTTAATGTGTCTTTAATGATCCTGGATGCCATGGCTTTATTTGCATCACTGATACCAAAACGTTCACGAAGAACTGCATTTGATACTTCCACACCATTAACATAACAATAGCAGGTATAGATATAGCAGGTCATGACCTTCTCCTCCTTAGACCATTCACTGAGTGACCTATGCCAGAACAATGTCGTTCTGCAAAAGTCATCCGTTGTTTCTACCTTAGGAGCTGGGATTTTCCATTCTCTCATGCCTTCTTCGATTCGATCGAATCCACTTCCACGAGCCTCACAGATATGTACTATTCGTAAGAAATTTGCGATTCTTTCATTACGGGCATGTGGAGCAGTATCAATGATTCGGTCTACATCTACTAAAAGCTTTCCTGGATTTGAAACTTCTATTCTCTCATCAAAGATTTCAACCATTAAGCTCTGCCCACGCACAGTCATATCCTGATGGATTATTAAATTACCAAGCATTTCACGAACAGCTTTTTCCGGGAACATAATGAACTCTTCTCTTAAAGCCGTTTCAATAGTTTCTTCCTGCGGAAGCATGCTCATTATATACGTGATAATCTCATCAAAGCAGACAGCATATCCTTTTCTGAAGAACTGGTCTCTGATTGCATTTGTTCGGCCGCTGCCTTTATACCGGATCACGCGTATTGCCTTATTTTCCAAATAATCAAAGCTTCTGAAATCCTTTGCAAACAGAAGTGCTCCCATATTTGTAATTACATAATGGCCATTATCCATTCTTTTAATAAAGCCATACTCCTGAAAGTCATGAATAATGCCATCACGTGTGCTAGGCACAGGTAGTTTCATAAGTGTATAAAAGGCTCCGGTATCAAGCAGTTCTGTTACTGTACTGTCGCTAACATTCTGCTTGGACGGCATTGTTTCATATGGTCTTATATCGAATATTCGCCACAGTTTCCTCTCCTTTTCAGGAAATTCTTTCAGCTTCTTCTTATATGATCCAACTCGTATATACTCAATTCCTTTAAAAGCAGTAGGCTGAACCCTTGCAGCGGGTATCTCTATCACTACTACATGACCGGTTTCAACATCTATATCAACGAATTTGAAATCAACATGAGGTGTTAGGAGTTTAAGCAGCCAGTTCTCAAGTTCCTCATTTCCGACCTTTGAAAGCTTAGGTCTAAAACTAGTCCCGACAATTTCATGGGATTCATCTTCTATTCCATAAATCAAATAGCCGGTATCACGCTCATGCAGAGAAGCTGAGTTGCTTATCGCAGAAATATACTCTCCAATCATTTCAGGAGAGTCATTGCCAACCTTAAACTCAACATATTCCGTCTCGTTAGTCAGATTTCTCAGTTCATCTATTAAGCTAAGGTAATACTGTTTATCAATGTTATTCATTGTATTATTCTGATCCTCCTGCTAAACCGGATTGTGTAATCATTGATTATGTAATCATGAAAAGCTACTTAAAATTATTATCAGTATATCATGTTAATCAATGGCCTAACTATCTTTCTCCCTTTGCCTTGTAATGTCAGTATTAGCTGTAGTTTCAGCTATTTACTGTGCTTACCTCTTGATTAGTGTTACATTGTAATCTTTATTAAGCCAATGGTCATTAAAGCGCCCACACATACTGCAACAACTGCAGGCATTACAAAAACAATACTATTTTCTGTCTTTTGTAATTTAAGTATCTCTGAATCAGAAATTCCTATCTTCCAAAGCATGTCGTATTTCTTCTCGTTGTAGTCCCTATTTGACTGTAACTTGAAGTAAACCATCACAGCATTAAGAGATAACAGCAACATATTCATTATTACAGATATCAGTATAAGAAACATCCCTGACTGATCAGCTGTTTTCAGATCCATACATTGCGCCGAGGCAAATATTCCATCCAACCCCATGTCGTAATGTTTAGATATTTCTTTATACAAAGCCTCTGACTGGTTGATAGTCTCACAATTGATGACTCTGATTGCCGCCCGGTAAGAAGAATCGTTGATTTGTTCGATTTCATTGAACTTCTGATCATTTACAATAAATATATTACGTGAAGTAATTCCATTATTGATCAGACTTGAATAGCTCACTTCCTTAACACTTAGTTCCTCTGACCCATTTACAGCAACTGTATCATCTGTAAACTCATCGTGCGGATATCCGTCATGAAGATCATATTGTGTATAAATGACACATTCTTTATTTCCGATTTCATAATCCGTTCCAAGATATTCGTTTGAAGCACTTTGTGGAATTATTATTGAGCTGTCTAATATGATTGGGATAACATCATTTTTAGTGATTGCAACGTCTGCAGCTGAAGCAAATTGGACTATTTCTTCTTCTGTTGGAAAACTCTCTTCCTCATACTCAACATATGCAATGTGGTAAGGATTATCATTTATCGCATTTCTAACCATCAGTTTTGAGCAATAAACTGAAAATGTTTGAAAAAACACCACAAAACTGATTAAGCAGATTGAAAAAAAGATGATCCTTTTGTTCGTGCTGAAGTTTTGCCTGATACTTCCGATTACCGGCAGATTCTTGTAGAACACATTAGGTATGTGTTTCTTTAGCCAGATAAGCAATACATAAGAATTTGAAATCATCAGATAAATACCAACCAGCATGACCACATAATAAAGGATCAATTTGTTAGTATCTGACTGATTAAAGACAAAGAATACTCCTATGAGGGAATAGCCGACAGCTGCGAATCCGGTCAGAAGAAGAATTATACTGGAAGATCTTCCTATTCTGACTTTCTTACTATCGTCAATCATTTCTTTTACAGTAATTCGTGAAAGTCTGACCATAATAACAATAATGCTCAGCGCATATATAGCCAGAAGCGCAACTGAAGTTTGGATGACCCCATTTATACTTATTGCCTCGAAATCAATTACTATCTCTATTTGTTTTACAAACACCTTGAAAAAAAGTATTAGAAGGATCGTTCCGCCAGCAAGGCCAAATATCAGAGAACATCCTGCAAGCATAGCATTTTCCATCAGCACATAATTTCGCAGATCACGCCAGCTCACACCAGTGGCTTCCATAATCCCATACTTTCGTTCATTCTGAAGATTGAATTGAAAATGTGTATAAGGAATAAAGAAAACTGCAAAAGCGAATACCACCACTGTTGGAGTAATGATATTTGACGAGATCATAGAGTCTACATATCTGTCGGATGTGAAAAGTTCATTGAAATATATGCCTCCAAAGAAATAGCAAATCATAACCAGAGCTGTATTGCACATAACAAACAACCTGTATTGCCTGATATTCGATCGCATAATCTTATGGAACAGTGCACTATTCATATATTTCCCCCAGCTCCAATTCTGAAAGAATATACTTGTAAAAATCGTTCCGGTTCATCCCTTTTCGTTCAAGGTTTCCGGTAATCATCCCGTCCTTAAACAGCACGACCTTATCGCAATAGCTTGCCGTATACAGATCATGTGTGACCATAAGGATTGTTATGCCATCCTCTTTGTTCAATTTCTCAAAGCACTGCATCACCGTAGTTGTAGATTTTGAGTCCAAATTACCTGTTGGTTCATCAGCAAGTACAACCTTAGGCTGATTGATAATAGCCCTGCAAATCGCTGCTCTCTGCTGCTCTCCTCCAGATACTTCATGTGGATATCGATCAAGGATATCTTCTATACCAAATTTAATAGCAACTTCATTTGAAACAATGATGAATTCAGATGGATCTATATCTTTGTTGTGTAAAGGCAGAAGAATATTCTCCCTTAGCGTCAGGCAATCAATGAGGTTGTAATCCTGATATACAATTCCGACATTGTTCAGTCTAAAGTCTGCCATCTCGTTTCTATTCAGCACAGAAATTCTCACATCATCAATTGTGATATCGCCAGAGTCAAATTTATCTATACCACCTATAACATTCAGCAATGTTGTTTTACCGCTTCCGGAGGAACCCATAACAGCATAAAACCCACCTGCTTCCACATCAAATGTAGTATTATTCAATATCTGCTTCCCAGACTTTGCATAAGATTTAGTTAAATTTATTACTTCGATCATATTGCCCATACGAACAACCTGTCTCCCTGTTTTATTTATATCATAAGTGAATCGTGTCACCAGTGGCGGCACAATTCACAAAAGCAACTCATGTTGTTAATAAAAGTATAACATGCCCACCATCACATAACTATCTTTCCATTTGACGGTTTTTATACCGTACAAGTGTACTACCGGAAGCCCTTTCCTTGCAGTAGTCTATAAACTTTATTAATGCATCGCCCCATGCTTCTGCCCAGGTCTCTCTTCCCTGCTTGCTCAGCAGGCTGCACATCTCCGCGACTATAGCTATTGCTCTTACGAGTATGCTGTTGTATTTTCCGGGATCGCTTTTGCCGCCTGCTTCCCTGATCGACTCTGCTGCCGGTTTGGATATCAGTTCCGTTTTTACTGTTATCAGACTCTCTTTGGGTGCCCCATTACGGTATGCTGTCCATATCTTCCGGTTCCATTCATCCTTTAGCCTGTTGGTCTCTTCTATGAATTCAGCTTTTGGATTGTTCTTACCGATCTTCTTAGTCGGAAGGAATGGACTGTTCTTAGGGAACACCTGCATCTGATTTGGTTCAGACAGCTGCCTGTTCATGAGATCTGTGAAGAAAGCTTTTACATCTTCTGTGAATGTTTTCTGCTTGAATAGCGGATTCTTTTTATCGAAAAGATGCTCTTCATACACTTTACCTTTGGGTATCATGCTGTAGCCGGGAAGCAGTTTTCCATCTGCTGTTGCTTCCTTTTTCGTCCGGACATGCCTGCCCTCAGGATCAAAATACATGTTGCGAGTCGATATCTTTCTCACCGGTTCTTCCAGCTGCTGCCGCTCCGAATAGATCAGATGGATGTGATAATTCGTCTTCCTCTTGTTATGGTGAAGAGCTGCGATGCACTCAGCGCCATACTCTTTTCGGTAGGATTCAACAAAGTATCTGAGTAATTCATCCGGATCATATCTGGTCATTTCTTTCGGCAACGCTATTATCAGCTCTCTGGCCTCGATGCAGTTCCCTCTCGTTCCGCTGCGTCTGAAGTCCGACTGATTCTCTTTCGCAAGATCCTTCCAGTACTTCCTCGGCACTGTTTCATAGACCGCATACAGGTTCTCCTGTTTTTTCTCATCGCTGATATATCTGATCCTTCCGGCTACATTAGTTAGCTTTCCGTGCTGTATAAATGTCACATTTTTTATAAGCGTCACCCCCTTTTCCCTGAACGCTCTTTATTCATCGGTACCGCCCCGCGAGGCGAAATACACAGAGTACGAACCGCAAGGTTTGTGCGATGGGTGTATTTCGCTCTCAGTCGGCGAGGCCTTTATAGCTATACATTTTCATTGTTCATTTCCTTTATCTCCCCTGTCAGGAGTCAGTGTGGCTCCTCTGTATCCACAACTGTGTGCTCCTGTCCTTCAGCTCCATGACAGTAGTTTGGATCCCCTCTTAATTGCATTCATGATCTCTGACTGTCATGAAGAACTGTCTGATTATTGTTCCCTGTCTATACCCTTCTTAAAAAGTGTCTTCTCAGCGTCACTTTTCAGAAAAAAGTCTTAGCTATCTCGACTTTTCTGTTCTCAATCCTTCTTGCCGATGTCTATATCCTTTACAGGTCGCTTACCCATCCTGTACGGCCATAGCGGGCACCTTTCGATCGGGCAGAGTCGTACCTCTTTCTTCTCCCCGCAGCAGCAGTCAATGCACTTTGCTCTGATTGCTTTCATTGGTGTCATGCTTCCCATGCACTCGCCTCCCTTCTGAACATATCTCTGGTGACCTCCATATCCAGTCCAAGCTCATATGTCGACGATGCATTGTACAGTGCCGTCATGATATATCCTCTGGTATTCACAATGTTTCTCGGTGCCGATCTCAGGCTGTCTATTACTTCCTTCACCACATAGCTGTTTATCTTTCTGAATCTCTCTCGTATAATCGATGCCGGTATCCGTTCTCCGTTGATCAGTTGAGGCTCCATCCCATACAGATTGTTTTCTGCTATAATCTCTACTATCTCATCTATCATTCCTCTGTCTGATTCCATGTCTCTTGTCAGAGCTTCGTAATCTACCTGCTCTCTGACATTTTCTATTTCCTCTTGATAGATAGAGTCGTAATCTATGTTTGTAATCTCTGTAGTATTCTCTGTATTTGTCATAAGATTTTTCATACTACCTGCTTGGTTTTTTCCTATGACCTCATCGGTTTTTTCCGATACCCTGGTCGGATTTTTCCTACCAGGGGTTTCGTATCCCTCAGGGAATGTGATCTCCAGAAGCCTGTCTGAAAAGAGTTCTATATACATCACGTTATTCAGGATGGTACTGTCTGTCTCAACAGTTCTTAATTGCCTCTTTATCAGCCCAAGCTTCTCCAGACGTTCTATCGCTCTTCTGCTCTGATCCTTAGTCAGTCCGAACTTATTCAAAAGATGCTTATAACTCATCTGCAGAAGATCAGCTTTGAACCGCTTAATAAGCTTTATGTCCCCGGCATCACTCTCATCACACTCCTCTCTTGGTCTGTGCCAGTACAGGATTTCCGAGAGGATCGTTATCGCTGTCAGATCCGGCTTCCCTTTTTCTGTCCGTATGGTGCTGTACCACGAATTCGGTATTATATTGCCGGTGAAAATCACTCCATACAGAGCATCTACTGAGTTGACCCCTGTTTTGCTCACCTGCATATTTCACACCTCGCTTCAGCTCAGCCGCTCGCCGCCAAGCTGTTCTTCGAGGTACCGCTCTACCGCTTCAACAGACAGAAGTGCTTTTTTGCCAGCCATCATCGCCGGTATCTTCTCTTCCTTTACAAGCTGTCTTAATTGCCATTCAGTGAGCTGGCATCCCGGATCAATCGCTCTTAATTCTTTTATCGTCTCTTTGATCGTTCTTACTTTCGTCACTTATACCTTCCTTTCCGAAAGCTCGCTTCTTTCTTCTTCTCCGCACTACTTTTTCTTTGATTCTTTTAGTCGTTTTGTAAATGTTCATCTTGATTCCCTCCTTAATATCAAGTTGTAGCTTTATCGAGTATTACAGTATAACTAAAGCTATAACTTTTGTCAAGCCTAATATTTTATAAAAATAAAGTTGAAACTTGTTTTTGTTTGATGTATACTGTTAACGACAGGAGGATCAAAACAATGGGAAACAAAATAAAGGAAGTAAGAAAAAGCAAGGGTATCACTCAGAAGGAACTTGCAGCGAAATTAGGTGTTACTCCTCAGGCGGTATCTCAGTTCGAAAGAAGTGACCCGGACAGATTTACAATAGCAACATTGCAGAATATAGCAACAGCGCTGGAATGCAAAGTAGATGACCTTATATCCAAGGGCTCCTCCCCTGAAATCGGTTATTATTTCGAGTCTGAAAAGATTGGAAAGAATTCCAGCAAAATAACTAAAATCGTGATCGATCTAAGTGCTGTCAACAGGATGGGAGCCGATGCACTGGAGAACTATATCGATCTAATTATGAGTAATGAGAAATACACCTCACTTGACACAGAGTTCCTTAAAGAAGTCTGGGGTGAGGAAACATACTATCGCTTTTATGCAAAGGAGACAGAATCGCAGTAAAAATGGGAGAATCAAAGGAAAAGAAAACTAAACGAAAAAAACAAACCATCAATGGTCAGCCGTATATTGTTATCAATGTCAAAGTAAGGCCCTACCTCGACAAAAATGGCAACCGCAAGGTTTACAAAAAGTTCTATGGGAAGACTTTAAAGGAATGTTATGCAAAGCGTGATAAGTTTAACGCTAATCACGGTATCAATGCTCGCGAAATGTTCTTTGGCGAACTGGCAGATGATTTTATCTGTAACACATTCCTTCCTGATCCTAATTTTAAGGAAAGTACTAAGCAGCGTTATATAGATGCGTATAACAATAACCTGGCTCCAATGGATATTACAAAAAAACTCATCACAGATGTTGATTACCGTGGATTGCAGGCTGCGTATAACGACATGACCTGTGCCCCTTCCGGAGTTAAGAACTGCCATAAGCTCATGAGACTGTTCTTTAAGCTCATGGAGCAGGAAGATATTTGTAAGGACATTACCAAGAGCCTGGTAGTACCAAAGCCTAAAAAGAAGAATGCTCCTGGTGAAATCATAGTGTTCAATGACGAAGAGATAGAAGCTATCAAGAAATATATAGCCATAAAAGATCTCCCCTACTATGAAAACCGGAGGGTATGCAGATTGAGATTTCTGATCACACTTGCGATAAACACCGGAGCAAGAATTAGTGAACTGCTGGCTCTAACATATGATGATATACAACCAGACAAAATCACGATCAATAAACAAGTAGTAGAAAGACCTATTTTCGAGGATGGTAAGACTGTCGGCCATGAGCTCGTTATCGATGATACAAAGACAGAGAACAGCGTAAGATCAATTCCAATAACAGAAGAGACATATTCCAGGCTTGCTGAGCACAGGGAGTGGCAGAAAGAAGATATGAAAAAGAATAAATATGATACAGATCTTCTGTTCACTACAGATTCAGGTAAACTGTATGATAAACACTCACTCAGGCACACTCTGGATCGTATCCATGAGGATGCCAAAGTAAGTCAGTATGGGTTCCACGCGTATAGGCATACATTTGGTACAAAACTTGCCTCCAAGGGAGTTGCACTTCAGACTCTCTCATCCCTCATGGGTCACAGCGATATATCTGTAACAGCCAAGTATTACATCAATGTACCGGCCGCAGAAAAAATAGAAGCAATCAAAGCGTTAAGCGCATAAACCTCATCATGAATAATATATGGATCATCGCTCGGAAGCAAAACAGCAGCCGAGCGTTTTTAGTACATATTTAGTACAAAAGATGTACTAAATTGCCTTTTTTGGCCCATAACCACCTGCGATTACAAAAGTTATCAATGATTATCCTGCATTACCAAAAAAGTCTCTATTGCCTGAAATTTCAACGAAAAAAGCCTCTAATCATTGTGATTAAAGGCTTAACTGGTTGCGGGAGGGGGACTTGAACCCCCGACCTCCGGGTTATGAGCCCGACGAGCTACCAACTGCTCTACCCCGCGTCATCATATTGAGTTTGTAAGGTGGTACCGGAGACCGGACTCGAACCGGTACGGGTATCACTACCCATAGGATTTTAAGTCCCAGGTGTCTACCAATTCCACCACTCCGGCATATCGGATAAAAATGGCTCCGAGGGTGGGGCTCGAACCCACAACCTACCGGTTAACAGCCGGTTGCTCTGCCATTGAGCTACCTCGGAACGATCGCTCTGTTCGCGACTTGTTTATAATACTCAATTCGGGTGCTGATGTCAACACCCGAATCCCGGTTTTCTTTCTTTTAACTGAAAATTTTTCAGCTTATCACTGTTCGCGCTCCGCTCTCTCCTGCTCTTCATTGCTGTGGACTATCTGTATCTTTGTCCTGTACTTGCGGGCGTTCTCCATATCCCCTGTCGCTTCGTATAGATTTACGAGTTCTTCCATAGCTTCGGTATTGCTCGGCGAAAGTGTAAGGACTTTTCGGAAATCCGCTATAGCTTCTGCGGCATTTCCGAGTGCGGATTCAGCTACTCCGAGGTAGTACCAGAGCGGCCACCACTCCTTATATCTTCCCTCAGTAAACTTCATGAGAGCATCCCTGCCTCCGGCGAAGTCCCCTCCCATGATGCTGTTGCAACCGAGCTCTATCTCCACAGGTCCCTCGAGTTCCTCCACCCTTTCGGAGATCTCATCTCTCAGTGAGGCCAGGAGGTCGTCGTCCATCTCGTGGGTCTCGAGTTCGCTTCCTGCAGAATGCTTGAGAAAATCCTGCCATGTAAGCTTTGCCTTGAGGTAAAGTCCCATGTTCAGATACGCGTATCCGAGGAAGTAGTATCCCATTGCGAAGTCAGGATGGATCATTGTGAGGAGTTCAAATGTCTCCGAAGACTCAGCTTTGAACATTCCGATGCGCTCTTCGTCACCCATTCCGTCAGCTGCCGAAGCTGATTCTGATTCATAGATCTCCTTGCACGCTCTCGCATAGAGATAAAGCGCTTCACGCGACTGCGGCTCTATACGCAGAGCCCCTCTGAGAAGCATGCAGGCATCCTCAAAATCTCCGGTATCCGCAGACTTTGCGCCTTCCGATACAAGCATCGGTGCGGCATTTTCTCCGCAGGCGTGCTTGATAAAGTCCGCATATTTGTCCGCGTAAAGGAATACCGGGTCCGCACCTATCACCCTTGCCATGTTGAAGACTATGTTCTTAAGGTCAGTCGCGCCCTTGTCGTCACTTCCCTCGATACCGACAGGTACCGGGATCCCGCCGAGGATCTCCAGCGCACCCGTCCTCGAAAGGTAATCAGGTGAAAGCTCCGCGAACATCATGTTCTGGATCCGCGGAGCAAGGTATTTGCTTATTCTGTCTTTGTTTTCAGATTGGTTCACTTTATTTCCCAGCCTTTTTTGTCGAATTTTCTCATGGCCTCTTCGGATACCAGCAGGCTGAGATCCGCATATATGACATCCTTCAGGATATCGAGCCTTACAGAATCGGCAAGATCATCATAGAGGTCTCCGGCAAATGCGAAGAGGATGCGCGCCAGCTGTTCCTTTTTTGAGGTCTTTCCCTGAAGATCATTGCGGTTTATATACGCCGACAGTCTGCTGAAGAGATCGTAAGGCTTAAGGCCGGTATCATTCAGCATTCTCGGGAACGCTCTTCTGAAACCGCCGTCTCCTATATAGTGCTCCACGGTGCGCGCAAAGCCCCTGAGTTTCAGGAGTTCTTCCGCTGTCATATGACCGGATGCGATCACCTCATAAGGAGCTTCTTCGGCATATACGTAGCCGTATGCCTGAGCTTCTGCCCTGAGGCCTGTGCCCTTGCCTGCATAAATGCTGTCGATGTGGACCGGCATGCCCTCAGCAAGTCCGAAAGTCTTATTGAATGAACGTGCGAACATCGCCTCGGTCTCAAGCGGCAGTCCCGCCTTCAGATGGAACTCAGTCCTTACCTTGCCGCCCTGAAGCAGCTTGGTAGCATTGTACATGAGGCGGTAGATGTTCTCGCCCCTGCCTATAGCGGCAAGCACTTCAGCGTTGGTGCTCGCGATATCCATGTTGAAGATTATCTGTCCTTCCCTTGCCTCAGTGAGCAGCCTCAGTGTTTCTTCGTCCAGATCATCTCCGTTGATATTGAACTCAAACGATGTGATACCGTTATCGTTGTTTATGATGTATTCGAAGATCCTGTATGCCCTTTCGCTGTTGTAATTGAAGAATCTGTCCAGGAAAACTACCCTTTCAGTCTCCTTTGCGAGGAAGTACCTGAGCTCCGTGCACACTCTTCCGAGGCTGAGAGCTCTTACCCTCGCATCCGGAAGATGCTGCGAATAAACGGATCTGTCAGAGGTCCCGCGTATCGATTCATAATAGACTGTCCCTGTTCCTGCTTCGAATCTCTCGTACGGGAACGGAAGCGATTCCATCTCGACCGGCGCATCGTAAGGATTCACTACGACCTGGTCATTCTCCCTGTATGCGAGTCCCGCTATATTCTCAAAATCGAATTCGTAATCAAGAAGAGACTTGAGGAAATTGAACAGAACGCTCTCCCCCTCGCCTCTGATAACGTAATCCACAAAAGGATTCGCCTTCATGAAACTGCGTGTCTCAAAGGATACCTGCATGCCGCCGAAAACTATCGCAATGCTCGGCTGGGCCTTTTTGACCATCTCGGCCACCCGCCTTACCATGTGTTCATTGCGCTTGTCGGCATGGAAGTAGACTATGTTGTACTGCCCCATCGCTATGCTCTCAAAGATGTCAGCATAGAGTTCATTTTTCTCATAGCATTTCATCTGAACGTCAACAGGCGAGTCAGCGACTACGCTGTAGAGGTATTTGAGAGCGAGTTCTGTGCAGGCGCACTCTGAGCTTATTGTTGTCAAAAGCAGTTTCATTGTTCTTTCCTTTCGGCTCCCCTGACCCGGAATATGTTTTACATGCGCTCAGGAGCGGCTATTCCAAGCAGTCCGAGACAGTTTGCCAGGACGGTCCTTGAAGCCTTTACCAGAGCAAGCTTTGCATTCTTTTCATCTTCGTCATCAACAAGGATGTGTTCATCGTGATAGAACTTGTTGAACGACTGGGCTATGTCCACAAGGTGGCGTGTAACGATCGAAGGCTCGTATTTCGCAGCTGCCTCCTCGACTACCTCAGGCACCCTGTACAGAAGCTTCGCGAGTGTGTAAGCACTGTCGCTGCTAAGGTGCGCCGGATCGATCTTTCCGATGGCATCCACATCGATGCCTGCAGCCTCAGCCTTTCTCAGCACGCTGGAAGCTCTTGCGTGTGTGTACTGCACGTAAGGACCTGTCTCGCCGTCAAAGTTGAGCACCTTGTCCCACGAGAATACATAGTCTTTGATCCTGTTGTTTGAAAGTTCCTGGAAGATAACGGCACCGATGCCGACTTCCTTCGATACCTCATCGATATCCACGCCCTGTGCGTCCTTCTCGCGCATTATCTCGGCAGTCTTCGCGACCGCTGTATTCAGAACGTCCTCAAGGAAGACCACTCTGCCCTCGCGTGTCGACATCATCTTGATGTCATCTCCGTCCGAGAGGCTTACGAGGCCGAAAGGCACGTGGATGCAGTCCTTCTGCCACTCATATCCCATGAGCTCGAGGACCTTCTTCCACTGCTTGAAGTGGAGGTTCTGCTGCGATGCGACTACGTAAATGCACTTGTAGAAGTCGTATGTCTCCTTGCGGTATACCGCGGCGGCGATGTCACGCGTTACGTAAAGGCTCGATCCGTCAGATTTTGTTATCATGGCTGCTCCGAGATCGTAAGGTTCAAGATCTACGATCTGAGCTCCCTGCGATTCGATCAGCAGGCCTTTATCCTTAAGCTCCTGGATGAACCTCGGCATCTTGTCCGAATAGAAGCTCTCTCCGGCATAGGAGTCGAATGTGATACCGAGCATGTCATATACGCGGTTGAACTCCTCAAGGCTCAGTTTTCTGAACTTTTCCCAGAGAGCGAGCTCTTCAGGCTCGCCGGCCTCGAGCTTTACGAAAGTCTCGCGGGCTTCGTCTTCAAGTTCAGGATGCTCTTCGGCTTCCTTGTGGAATCTAGTGTAATAGCCGAGCAGGGATTTGATAGGATCCTTCGCGAGTTCTTCTTCGCTGCCCCATTTGCGGTAAGCAACGATCATCTTTCCGAACTGTGTGCCGTAGTCACCGAGGTGGTTGATCCTTATGACGTCAAATCCGACAGCATCATAAAGCTTATAGAGAGCGTTTCCTATAACGGTGCTCCTGATGTGGCCGATATGGAACGGCTTGGCGATATTAGGCGATGAATACTCTACTATGACCGTGCGGCCTTCTCCTGTATTGGATCTGCCGTAAGCGCTTCCGAGACGGTTGACCTCATCAACTACTTCGCCGGCAAAATATGCCCTATCGATGAAGAAATTGACGTAAGCATTGACATTCTCGACTTTCTCGAACGCTTCAGCATCGCCGGCTCTTGCGGCGATGTCCGCAGCGATGAGCTGCGGAGCCTTGCGAAGTGCCTTCGCAAGCCTGAAGCACGGAAAAGCGTAGTCTCCCATGCTTTCATCAGCAGGGATCTCGATCATCCCTTCTATCTCTTCGAGGCTGAGTCCGAGAGCCTCATCATATACCGTTTCTGCGATCAGTTTTTTGAAATTTACCATAATTTTTTCTTCGTTTATTTCCCTTCAGATTTATCTCAGTGCCTATTGTAACATATCACAGTCTATGCTGCTTGTCATTTATTCCTTGATTTTGAGCGGTCAACAAGTTCTGCGACAGTTACGCCTTCTCCGCCGTCCGTATAAGTGGCAGAAGTATATGACTTTACGTGCTTATTCTTCGAAAGCTCTGCCCTCAGACCCTTGCGGAGTATGCCTTCACCTCTTCCGTGTATTATACGCACGGTCTTGAGTCCCGCAAGGAAGGCATCATCTATGTACTTCGTCATCAGATAGGTCGCCTCATCGAGGTCCTTGCCTATGAGATTGATCTCCGGCCGTATCGTCTTTGACTTTCCGAATGACAGATTGCCGTACTTGGCTCTGTTCTTCTCCTTGTTTCCCTGAGGCTCCGACTCTGCGATCACGAGGTCTTTTACATTGACATCCATCTTTATGGATCCCAGCCTTATCCTTACATTGCCCCTTGAATCAGGCAGGCTCTCCACGTCGCCCGTCTGGTCGAGCTTTGTATACTTGACGCGCATGCCTATCCTGATATCCTCAGGCTCAGGTGTCTTGCCGGTCTGTACCGTCTTGACCTCAGGCGATCTCTCAGGCTTCAGAGCCGATTCTGCCTGTCTCAGCCGTCTGCGGCTGTCGGCGGCTCCTCCCGCTATATGGCCTTCATTGAATCCGGCATTCTTCTTTCTGCGCTGTATGCTTCTGAGTTCTTCGGTGATATCGTCTATCGTGCCCTGGGCATCTCTCAGCATTGTGCCGGCCTGTTTTCTGGCCTCTTCGAGTATCTTTGCGGCTTCGGCCTTCGCTGCGGCAAGTTCCTTCTCGGCCTCGCTCATGACTTCATGCGCGGCCTCACGTTCCCTGCCGGCCTCCGCCAGCCTTGCCTCAGCCTCAGCCTGGTCTGCCTCGACCCGGCTAACGGCTTCTTCGAACTCAAGCTGCTCATCGCCCATGAGTTCAGCCGCTCTTTCTATGATCGACTTATCAAGGCCCAGCTTTTCCGAGATCTCAAAGGCGTTGGATTTACCCGGGAGCCCCACTCTCAGCCTGTATGTCGGCGAGAGCGTCTCAACGTTGAATTCCATAGAGGCGTTCTCAACACCCGGTGTCGAGAGAGCATACTTTTTGAGTTCGGTATAGTGGGTCGTCGCGGCAACGAGCGCGCCTGCTTCCTTGAGTCTCTCAAGCTCGGCTATTCCTAGTGCCGCTCCTTCAAGCGGATCGGTACCTGCACCAAGCTCGTCGAGAAGCACCAGACTCCCTTCGCCGGCAGATCCGAATATCTCTATTATGTTTTTCATGTGCGACGAGAAGGTACTGAGGCTCTGCTCTATGCTCTGCTCGTCGCCGATATCTGCGAATATCTCCTTCAGAACCGGAAGACTGCTTCTTTCATCAGCCGGGATATGAAGTCCGCTCTGTGCCATCAGACACAGAAGTCCTATGGTTTTCAGTGTTACGGTCTTTCCGCCCGTATTCGGGCCCGTGATAAGGAGCGTCGTCCAGTCGTGGCCGAGCTCCACATTGATAGGCACGGCTTTTTCGATCGGTATAAGCGGATGACGGCCGGCCTTTATGTCTATCCGGTTCTCGTCATTGAGCACAGGCTCCGCGCCGTCCATGAGGCGTGAGAGCCTGCCCTTCGCGTTCATGAAATCGAGCTCCGCCATAAGCCTCTGGTCGTTCATGATGCTCTGGTGATGCTCACCCACGCGGCTGCTGAAGAGCTCGAGTATCCGTGTTATCTCGGCCTGCTCGTCCATCTCGAGCTGTCTGAGCTCATTGTTAAGATTGACGACTGACTGCGGCTCCACAAACAGCGTAGCGCCGGTCGAGGACTGGTCATGGACCATTCCAGGGAAGAGGTTTATGTACTCCCTCTTTACCGGGATAACGTACCTGCCGTTTCTCATCGTGACTATCGCATCCTGAAGATGAGTCTTTGCAGAACCCGAACTTATCATCTTCTGGAGACGTGCTCTTATGAGATCGTTCTTGTTGCGTATGTCGCGCCTTATCGACCTCAGCGCCGGCGATGCGTTGTCGGCTATCTCGTCTTCGCTTATTATCGCATTCGAAATATCCTGCTCCAGCCTTGTCTCAGGCGAAAGCAGTCCTGCTATCTCAGGTATGACCTTAAGGCCTTCGGGCATATCACCGTTAAGGAAAGTCCTTACTGTGCGCGACGCGGCTATGCTGGCTCTCACCTGAAGCAGCTCTCTTGTGCTCAGGCATCTGCCCCTTCTTGCCATGGAGACTATAACGCTTATATCTCCTATGTCGCCTACCGGAATGCTTCCCTTATACAGAATAACGGAAACTGCTTCCGTAGTTTCCGTTAGTGCATCCTCTGCCATGCGCTTATTGGTCATCGGTTCGAGTCTGTCGATGCGTTCCTTTGCAAGACCCGAGCCTGCCTGTTCACGCAGCAGGTCGATTATCTTATTGAATTCGAGGAGTGTGAGGATCTTAGAATTCATCTTCGCTGTTCAGTCTCTTGATTGATTTCAGCTCGTTCTTCAGATTTACATTCTCCATCTGCAGGTCGAAGTAGGCGTTCTCCATCTCGACGAGTTTTTCCTGAAGCTTCTTCTGGTCTTCGGAATTCTGCGTCTGTCTGTCGACCTCGGACGACATCTTGTCCTTAAGGTCTGTCACCTGCTTCTTGGACTGCTCCCACAGCTGGATATAGTGCTTGACATCGTTGTCAAGCTGATAGTTCTCGGTCTGGAGCTTGAGCGTCATGTCTGTATTTTCCATGAGTTTTTCTGCGATATTAAGTGCAGTCAGTACCGCAGCTTTGTAATTAGGATTGACATTGAGCGCCTTGCTTGTTGCTCTGAGCTCTTCATCGACCATCTTTGCGATCTCTTTTATGCGCTCTTCACTCTTATCACTGGAAAGCACATAATTCGATCCGCAGATTATTACATCGGCTCTGTTCTTTTCCATGTCTTACCTCGCATTTATCTTCTGTTTCTGTCAGGCACGCACAGCCTCGTACATGAGTATGGCTGCAGCGACCGCTGCGTTCAGCGATTCTATCCTGCCGCGCATCGGAATGGTTACCCTTATATCTGCTCCTTCTAACAGGGATGCGGACACGCCGTTCCCTTCATTTCCTATAATGAGAGCCGTCCCCTTGCCGAGATCAGCTTCATAGTAAGGAATACCGCCTTCTACTGCCGTGACTGCGATGCGTTTGCCGGACTCTCTCAGCATCCCGAGCAATGTCTCCTCATCCCTGACATAGATGACCGGGATCTCAAAGATCATTCCCGCGGTAGCCCTGAGGACCTTTGGTGAATAGATATCCACCGTACCGCTCATAGCCAGGATCGCTTTGTATCCGGCAGCCACTGCCGTCCTTATGAGAGTGCCCATATTGCCCGGATCCTGTATGCGGTCAAGCACCAGGATATTATCATCCGGACCTATGCCGCCGGGAATGGAGCTGCTTACCATGTCCTGCTTTACGACGGCGAGCATTCCTATGCCGTTGCCGGCGTCTGTCAGCTTGTCGAAAACCTTCTGAGGGACTTCGCAGACCGTAATGTCCGGAGAGTCAGCCGCAGCCCTCAGGACCGGCGGAAGATCGGCTTCGCAGCCCTCGGGGATCATGATGAAATCCACATCAAGTCCGCGTTCGAGGACTTCGCAGACGAGGTTCTTTCCTTCTGCTGTAAAGCGGCCTTCAGTGCTCCGGCCCTTTCTGGTCTGAAGCTTTCTTACAAGCCTGACTCTGCTGTTGTCACCTGATGAAATCCTTATCAGCATTTTGTGCGGCCGTCAGATATCCCTCTTATTTGAGGAATTCAGGGATATCAAAATCGTCTGCACTGCTTGACGGAGCGTTGCTGCTGCCATCGAAGAGCTCGCCGAGCTCAACTTCTACAGCGTCAAGGCCGTCAACTGTGATCCTCTTTGCTGTCGCAAGAGTATCTCTCTCAGGGCTTGGAGCGATGCTGACTTCGTCCAGTCCTTCAGTTGCTCTGCCGAAGTCCGTAGCAATGATAGTCACGGAGATCTTGTTTGTCATATCCTCGCTGATAGTAGCACCGAAGATGATGTTTGCGTCTGCATCAGCTTCGCTCTGTACTCTGTCTGCGATAGTGTTGATATCGAGCATTCCCATGTCGTATCCGCCTGTTACATACAGGAGGATGGACTTCGCGCCGGAGATCGATGTCTCGAGCAGCGGGCTGTGGATAGCGTTCTGGATAGCCTGTTCGATCTTGTCGTCTCCCTCGCCTGTGCCGACACCCATGTGAGCCACGCCGCGGCCCTCCATGACTGTTCTGACATCTGCAAAGTCTACGTTTACGAGACCGTACTCGGAGATAAGGTCTGATATTCCCTGAACACCCTTTCTGAGAACGTCATCTGCCATAGCAAACGCCTCGAGCATCGATGTGTTCTTTTCGCTCGAGTCGATCAGTTTGTCATTAGGGATGATGACCAGTGAGTCAACAAAGTTGCTGAGATACTGGATACCCTTTGCAGCGCGGTTCCAGCGCTTCTTGCCCTCGAATGTGAAAGGCTTTGTGACTACAGCTACTGTAAGAGCTCCGCAGTCCATCGATGCCTTTGCGATGATAGGAGCTGCTCCTGTACCTGTGCCGCCGCCCATTCCGGCAGTAATGAATACCATGTCGGCATCCTGGATGTTTGCGATTACCTCGTCGATCGATTCCTCGGCAGCCTTCTGACCTACCTCAGGGTTAGCTCCTGCTCCGCGGCCTCCCGTGATCTTCTCGCCAAGCTGGATCTTTATCTCAGCCTTACATCTCGAAAGAGCCTGCCTGTCTGTATTGACGCCAATGAATGTCACGCCCTGCAGTCCGGCATCAACCATGCGGTTGATGGCATTGCATCCGCCGCCGCCGATTCCGACTACTTTAATGATAGCTGCGCTATCCGGTTCTGATACAAAGTCGGAAACAAATTCCATAATTAGTCCTCCTCAAATTGATATACTCATAAATATATATGGTAATAGTAACATATCAAAACCCTGAATGCATTAGTTTTTTAGTAAAAACCACAACATTTAGGGTGTATTTGCTTAACTAGGCACAATTACTTGTAAACTATATCGTAGGCTGGAAGGAAGCGGTCCCGTCTTCATCAAAGGTGATGGTACCCCTTTCGATCCCGTCTGCAAACAGGTTCTCGAGCACCAGATGCAGCCTTCCGTTTTCGATATTGGCTATCAGTGTGTCATAATCCGTCCTGACTGCCAGCGTATCGTAAATATATGCCTTTACTCTCTTCTCGCTTGAGATGTCGATCTTTACAAAATACAGATCTGCCTCAGCCGTCTTCTTCACAAGGTCAAGGACCTTATTGAATCTTTCGTTGTCTTCTGTACCTATCTTTTCGCCGAGCTTTATCCTGTTTACCACCAGACCTTCAACGAGGGTTATCTTAGGCTCGTTCCTGGTCTTCTTCAGCAGTATGCCGTCCTCGTCCATGATGAGGTAGTCATCGTCATATCCGAAGGCCAGCCGCTCGGTCCTCTCAGTCACGCTTATGACCAGAGTCGACGGTAGCTTGCGTGATACCTTTGCAGTCTTGATATACGGGTTCTGCTCAAGATATCCCGTTATCTCCTCTTTGTTGGCATGGTATATCAGGTTGCGTCCAGGTACCGCATGACCCATGTTTATGATCTCTTCTGCCGAGTAATGGGTATTTCCCCTTACTTCGATCGAATCCACGGTGAATATTCCCGATACGGACAATATGGCAAAGGCTATAAGCAGCACGATCAGTGTGATGCCCACATAGAAGCGCGTCCTGAAGCTGCGCCTTTTTCTTTCCTTATAGCGGCGGCGCGCCTCCATCTTGTAGGCAAGCTCTTTGGTCTCAGGTCTGTCTACCGGAAGCCCGTATTTTGTCTTCCTCTCGTCGTCAGAGACCGTATTCCCTGTCTGATCCTGATCATCCGCTTCCGCTTCGCCGGACTGCCCTCCGGTTTTTTCCGGCTCTGCTTTTTCAGACTCAGGACCCTTAGGCACATATCCTTCCCGGATAAGCGTCGGGATCTCATGCGCAAGCAAAGTGTACTCGATCGTTTCATCGCTCACACCTGCCGGCTCCGCCTCTGTCTCCTGTTCAGTATCTCCGGCAGAAACCGCCTCCGCAGGAATCACCTCCGGCGCCGCGTCATGTGCGGCCTCCAGAGCCTCCTGCTCTTTCAGGAGTTCGGGGATCTCGTGCACAAGAAGCGTGTATTCGATCGTATCGTCTGTAACTCCGCCGGGACTCTCATCCTGCCCGCCGGCATTATCTTCAATATTCAGTTCGAGGGTCTTTCTTTCTTCTTCCAATCCTCTACCTGTAAGTCTCCATTACCGTCCTGTAAATGATATCCGTGGCATCGACGGGAGCTACACTGCGGCTCTTCTCGGACATCGTTTTTATCATGCCTCTGTCAGCGTCGAGCTCTCTGACTATGGAGAGCACTCTTCCCGCGACATCGCCGGATTCTCTCACGATCACGGCGCCGCCCGCATCTGCAACTGCCTTAGCGTTGTAATACTGATGGTCGGCGGTCACGTTAGGCGACGGGATAAATATCGCCGCACGTCCTGCCATCGTAGTCTCCGCGGTAGAAAGAGCACCGCTCCTGCTGACGATGATGTCGCATGCTGAGAGCTGGGCAGGCATGTCGCTTATATACGCGCTTATCCTGACATTGTCAGGCGCAAAGCCTTCCTCCTTCAGGCGAGCGCTGATCTCTTCGTAGTACTCCTTTCCGGTTCCCCAGATGACCGTATATCCCGGTCTTCCGGCATACTCCCTCGCGATGGTCTCGCCCACCATGTTGGTCGTCTCGGATCCGAGGCTTCCGCCGAACACGAGGATGACCAGATCATCCGCCGGGATCCCAAGAGCCTCCCTGTCAGCAGCCTTGTCTCTGCCGTCAAATTCCGCTCTGACTGGGTTTCCGCTGTACACTATATTGTCTTGTCTTTTGAAGTGTTCGCGGGCTGATTCGAAGCCGAGGAATACCTTCCTGGCTTTCATCGCAGCTATCCTGTTGGATATTCCCGGGAAGCCGTTCTGCTCATGTATATATACCGGGATACCCAGCCTGTTGGCGGCCAGTACGACCGGTACGCTTACGAAGCTGCCCGTGCTTATGACCGCATCAGGCCTGAATTTTTTCATTATCTTTATGGCTGAGCGCCTGCCGTTCATGGTCCTTCTGAGCGTGACCAGCATCCTGGCCGGATCGCTTCTCTCAAACCATGTGGAATCCACTTCAAGGAGTTCGTATCCGTGAGCCGGGATTATCTGACGCTCAAGATCCTCTCCCTTTGCAACATAAATAACTTCAGAGGACGGATCCTCTGCTCTGAATTTATCGCCTATCGCCAATGCCGGGTAGATGTGTCCGCCCGTGCATCCTCCTGTAAGAACTATTTTCATTGCAATTCAGACCTTCGCTTTTTTGAAACATTCAGAACAAGTCCGGTGGCTATCATGAATGACCATATCGATGTGCCTCCGTAGCTTATGAACGGAAGAGTGATACCTGTCGCAGGCATGGATGAGGTAACTACGGCCACATTTATGATGACCTGGAGCCCGAGCATTACTCCGACTCCCGTCGCGATGTAAAAGCCCAGTCTGTCCTTTGCCCTGAGCGCTACCATGAATATCCTGAAAAGCAGGACTATATAGACCAGCATCAGTACCACGATCCCTATATATCCGAGTTCCTCGCCTATAACGGCAAGAATAAAGTCATTCTGAGGCTCTGGCAGATAGAGGTTCTTAGCAACGCTCCGTCCGAAGCCGAGTCCCTTGATCCCTCCGTTTCCGAGAGCTATGAGTCCCTGTGTCACCTGATAACCGGTTCCCTGCCTGTCCGCAAACGGATCCATGAAGCTCGAGATCCTGTTGTACCAGTGTTCAGGTGTCTTGGCTGTCATGATGTAGAAATAACCCGCAACGCCGGCTGCGAGCGGAAGTATCAGGAACGCCAGATTCAGTCCGGCAACCAGCATCAGAGCTATCATGATGGCAACGATTACGATAGCCGTAGAGAGGTTAGGCTGCTCTACGATCAGGAAGAAGTGCACTGCCATTACCGCGATCAGTACGGCTAGCCCCTTCGCCGTCCTTATGTTTGACGGATCCTTTATGAGATAGCATGACGTGAACAGGATCATAGCGATCTTGGAGAACTCACTCGGAGTGACTCCGACACCGACGATGTAAATGCCTCGCTGAGCTCCTCCTACCGTGGAACTCGTAAGGATTACCACGACGAGGAGCGCCACGCTCAGAGCCATGATCGCACCGCTTACTTTCATATACCTGTGATAGTCGATATTGGCGACTATCAGCATTATCAGGAATCCCGAACTCACCCAGATAAGCTGCCTTACCAGATAGTATGTCGGATTAGGCGTAGGTGAATTGATGGTCTGGTAGTAGCCCGCGCTGAATACCATCGCAACTCCGAAAAGAGAAAGAAGCATAACAAGCACGACTACTCCGAAGTCGTAGCCGCCTATTACCCTGCCGAGTCCGCGCCCGAAGCTTTTCGCTTCCTGTGTGACAGAAGTCTTCTGCTTTTTATTCTTTCCTCTTCTGTCGTTTCTGATGGCTCTGCGCCTTTCGGCTTTTTCGGCTCTGCTCAGTTTTTTTACCTCAGCATCTCCCTTATGCATTGCTTGAAGTGTCTGCCTCTCTGCTCAAAATTATCGTACATATCCCAGCTTGCACATGCCGGTGAGAGAAGTACCTTTTCTCCCGGTCTTGCAAGCTCTGCTGCCTTGCGAACGCACTCCGGCATGTCCTTGCAGTTATAGATATTCGTAAAACCGGCCTTTCTGGCGGCTTCTTCTATCATGTAAGCGTCTCTTCCGAGAAGGACGAGTGCCTCTACGCATCCGTCAAAATGGTTTGCCAGCTCTGTAAAGTCCTGGCTCTTGGCATCGCCGCCGGCTATGAGGATGATGCCGTTTTCGAGGGCTTTGAGTGCTATGACTGCAGCATCTACATTGGTGCCCTTCGAGTCATTGTAATAATCAACATCGTCCACTCTTCCGCAGAATTCGATCCTGTGCTCTACGCCCGGGAATTCCTTGATCGCAGCCGAGATCACCTCAGGCTCAATGCCTGCATAGAATGCGATGGCTGCTGCTGCCAGCACGTTTTCTACGTTGTGGTTGCCTATGATCCTGAGATCGGACCTGTCACAGATGAAATGCTTCCTACCGTCAAGGTCTTTAACGATAATGCTTGTATCGTCAAGATATGCTCCGGTCTCCGGTTCTTCCTTTCTGCTGAAAGGTATGACCTTTGCGGCGGTATCCTTTGAGAGCGCATATGCCTGAGGATCGTCCAGATTGATGATCATGAAATCGTCTTCAGTCTGTTTTGCCGCTATTCTCGCCTTAGCCTGTCCGTAAGCCTCCATGCTTCCGTGTCTGTTGAGATGGTCAGGCGTGAGATTCAGTATCGCAGAGACTTCAGGCCTGAACTCAGAGACGGTCTCGAGCTGGAACGACGATACCTCAGTGATGAGCCAGTCGTCCTCCGTGCTTCCGTCCGCCGCTGTTACTACAGGATCTCCGATATTGCCTACAACGGCCGTATTGCGCCCTGCAGCCTTGAATATCTCGCCTACCAGTGTTGTTGTCGTTGTCTTGCCGTTCGTGCCTGTAATGGCGATAAAACGGCCTTCTCCGACTCTGTAGGCAAGCTCCAGCTCGCCTATTATCTCAACTCCTGCTTTGCGTGCCTCTTCTATGTAATCAAGTGCGGGCGGCACGCCCGGGCTCAGCACGAGCATGTCGTATGCCGTCATGTCCTCGGGCTTTGTTCCGAGGTATGACCTGATCTCTTCATTCTGCATATACTGCAGGAACTGTGTATCCAGCTTGTCTGCCGTCTGCGAATCCTGGACCTCCACGATCGCTCCGGCTCCCTTAAGAGCTCTGGCGGCAGCCTTTCCGGATTTTCCGAGTCCAACTACAAGAACTCTTCTTCCCTTCAGTATCTGCTTGTATTCTGTTCCTCGTTTCATTTCACTTTATCCCTCTTTTTGTTTTATCTGACTGAGAGCCAGGCTATGATGCAGCAAACCAGAGTGAAAAGGCAGAATACCCTTACTACCTTGGTCTCGTGCCATCCGCCGAGCTCAAAGTGATGATGTATCGGCGCCATTCTGAATACTCTTTTGCCGCCGGTCTTTTTGAAATATGTTACCTGAATGATGACTGAGAGAGCCTCAATGACATAGATGAGGCCCGCTATAGGAAGCAGCCACTCCATATGTCCGACTATGGCCATTGCCGACAGTACGCCGCCGAGAGCCATAGAACCCGTATCTCCCATGAAGATCTTTGCCGGATAATGGTTGTAGAGCAGGAATCCCAGCAGGCTGCCAAATACAGCCTGTCCTGCCATTGCCATCGCTTCGTTTCCGCTGCCCACAGTCATGCCTATCACGGCAAAGGTGCATGCAACTATGGCCGAAGTGCTCGATGCCAGTCCGTCAAGGCCGTCCGTAAGGTTTACGGCATTGGCCATGGCTACTTCTATGAACATCACGAACGGTATGTAAAGCAGTCCGATGTCTACGGTCTTTCCGATAAACGGTATGAGCATCAATGTGCCCTCTTTTGCCATCATGAAGACGGCAAGAGCCAGACCGAAAACTGCCTGGAGCACCAGCTTCTGCTTCGGTGTAAGGCCTTCATTCTGCTTTTTTGCCACCTTGTTGTAGTCGTCGATGAATCCTATCGCTCCGAAAGCGAACATACTCAGAAGGATAGCTATCTTTCCGGTAGTATCGCTGCCCGGCATAAACATGCTCACCACGATCGCGACCGTAATACCCAGAACGAAAGCTATTCCGCCCATGGTAGGCGTCCCTGCTTTGCTGAGATGGGCCTGAGGTCCCTCCTCGCGGATGAACTGGCCGAACTGCTTCTCCTTGAGAAGCGGTATCATTCTCGCTGTCACCAGCATTGAAACTGCGAAAGCGATTGCTGCGATAAGTGCGTATGATGCGATTCCGTGACTGTGTATCATTTTTTCTGTCTGTTCTCCGTTCTGCCGTAAATATCACTCGCTGTAGATATATACGATCGAATTCTTCTCTACCTTTGTGCCGGCCTTAGGATACTGGTCTACTACCACGAAGGACTGTCCCTTCTGATCCTCAGGCATTACTGTATACTTCAGATTGTTCAGCTCTAGGTTCCTGATGGCATCAGCGCTGTCCATACCGGTGATGTCAGGCACCTTTACGAGTTCTTTCTTTGATTTCTTTTCTTCTTCCTCTGTGTACTTGCGCTCAACACCCAGATATTCAAGGGTCTTCTCGCTGATCTCCTTTACGATAGGTCCTGCGGTGTAAGCACCGTACTGTACCTTTCTAGGTCTGTACACTATGCAGATCATCGATATTGCAGGATCGTCCATTGGTGCCATGACCACGAAGGACGTATTTGTTTCGCTGCTGTATGATCTGCCGGATACACGGTTCGCGGTACCGGTCTTTCCGCCGAGTCTGAAGCCCGGCACATAAGCTGTTGTTCCGCCCGCATCGGAAACATAATATTCCATTATGTCGCACATCTTTGCCGCGGTATCTTCGGACACTACCTGCCTCACAGCGACGTCCTTCATCTCTTCTACGGTGTTGCCGTTGGAATCGACTATCTTGCTGACGATCTTAGGCTTCATGAGGACTCCGCCGTTTCCGAGGCTGTTGACCGCGCAGAGTATCTGGAGCGGAGTTATCGCGATTCCCTGGCCGTAGCCTGTAGTCGCGAGATCTACATTTCCCATGGTCGAAGGGTCCTTTACGATCGAGTAACCTTCACCCGGGAGGTCAACTCCGGTCTGGTCGCAGAATCCGAAAAGATCTATGTAGTTGTAGAAAGTCTCGGCTCCCATGTCCAGAGCTACCTGAGCAAGTGCCGGGTTGCACGAGTTTCCGACTGCCTCCTTGAGAGTCTGCTTTCCATGCGTATGCAGACACCTTAGGTAGTAGTCATCGACCTTTATTCCGCCCTTGCAGGTATATGTCGAACCGTCATTGGCATGACCGGATTCGAGGGCCGCCGCGGCAGCTATGAGCTTGAATGTCGATCCCGGCTCATACACGTCACTCACGGCGTTTATCTTCCACATATTGCTGAGATAGTCCGTCTGTTCCTGGTCAGTCATGGCTTTGAAAGCTTCGAGCTCTGCAGGATCAGATGGCTGTGAGGAGTTGTTCGGGTCATACTCCGGAGTGGTCGCCAGTGCAAGTATGTTGCCTGTCTTAGGCTCCATGACGATGCAGGTTATGGCATCAGCTCCTGTACGCTTCATGCCTTTCTCCAGGGCATCCTCAACAAAGTGCTGAATTACCGAGTCGATCGTAGTTACTATGCCGTAGCCATCCTGGGCCTTATAGTATCTCGTCTTGCTGTTTGACAGAGTGTCTCCGTTGCTGTCAGTGGTCCTTACGGCCCTTCCCTTGACACCGGCGAGTGACGAGTTGTATTCGTATTCAAGTCCTGAGCGTCCAGAGTTTTCCGAATTGACTCCTCCGAGGACCTGCGCCGCGAACGCGCCGTTAGGATAATATCTGGCCGCCCTTGTCTTTACTATGACGTCTCCGCCGAATTCTTCCTGTGCTTTTTCCACCTGCTCCCTGGTAAGTCCCTCGCCTATCAGAACGAGATTCTCCTCGCCTTCAAGGAGCTGCTGCATCTCGGCAGGATCCCTTCCGGTGATCTCAGAGAGCCTGAGGACAGCCTTCGCCTTGTCATCCGAACTTACGCCTTCGTCCTTGTACAGGAACTGGGTATACGCATAAAGCTCGTACTCCGTAACGGTCTCCGCGAGCGTGTTCATGCGGGAGTCATATATAGCGCCTCTGACAGGGTCTATCTCGGTGTCGACCTTCTGCATGTCTATGGCCATCACCTTGAGTTCGTCGGATTTATATATCTGCCAGTATCCCAGCCGGAATATCAGCGCAAAGATGGCAAGAAGAAGAACAGCAAAACCGGCCGCAAGCCTGTTGCGGTTTTTACTGGTGATGACACCGGTGTTTGCCTCCAGTGCCAGCCTGCGTATCTTTTCCCTTTTTCTGTCTGCTTTCATCTTTCCCCTTCAGGACAAAAATATACCGATACAGTATACCATATATAGTAGCGGTTTTTAAAGCCAAATACATTATTTAGGCGAATCACTTCTATAAAAAATGCCACCGAGCCGGATACGGATCAGTGGCACCTTACAGTCGCTGATAAATACTAGTTATAAGCTTCACTCCTGATCACGGAAGCGAGATTCTGTGCATCCGGTGTCTCCGCGCTGAGCGTGACGCAATTTTCCGTCGAAGGATATACCATGCCGTACTGCTCCGTCGCGACCTTCTCGATCCTGGTGACCCTTGTCTCCGCTGTGATCTGGCTGCTGAGCGAGTCTATCTCGGCCTGCAGGTATTCGTTCTGCTCTATGAGAGTGTTGTTTTCATGCTGTATGATGGCAGCATACGATCTCATTCCGACGAGTACGAATATTCCGATTATGATCACCGACAGGATCCTGACAGCACTGCGTCTGTCCGCCTTTCTCCTGTCTGCTCTTATCCTCTCTGCTCTGCTGTTCATCTCTGCACCGTTTGCCTTTGAAGTGTGTGTCTGTGTTTTAAAGTTTTTCCAGGACCCTCAGCTTTGCGCTTCTTGCCCTTGGGTTGCTTTCCGTCTCTTCTTCGGACGGGATTATCGGTTTTCTTGTTACCCTCTTTACGTCTGCCACTCTCCCGCATACGCATACCGGAAGTTCCTTTGGGCAGATGCACGGGTCGAGCCGCCTTTCGAATTCGCTTTTTACTATTCTGTCCTCCAGCGAGTGGAAGGTTATTATCGCTATCCTGCCGCCGCTTTCGAGGAGATCCGGAAGTTTCTCTACAGCTTCTCTCAGGTGTCCGAGTTCGTCATTTACCTCGATCCTTATCGCCTGGAAGGTCCTCTTTGCCGGATGAGGTCCTGTCCTCCTGGCCTTTGCCGGTATAGCGGCCTTTATGATCTCAGTCAGCCTTCCCGTCGTATCTATCGGAGATCCGGTTCTTTCGCGGACTATAAATTCCGCTATCCGCGATGCCCAGCGTTCTTCTCCGTAGTCTCTGATGATCCTGGTAAGGTCATCCCTGCTGTAGCCGTTTATGATGTCATATGCCGTGAACCTGTCCGAGGCATCCATCCTCATATCTAGTGGAGCGTCCTGCATGTACGAGAAACCTCTTTCCGGATTGTCCAGCTGGTACGAGCTGACTCCCAGATCGAGGAGTATCCCCTGCACCTTCTGTCCTGCGGCTGCGGCTATCGCCTCAGTGTCGCTGTAGTTGGCATGGACGAATTCTTTTCTGCACTCATAGCCTTCAAGTCTCCGTCCTGCCGCTGCCAGGGCTTCCGTATCCCTGTCAACAGCTACCAGCATTCCTTCGGATGAAAGCCTTTTGCATATTCCCTCGGAATGCCCGCCTCCGCCGACCGTGCCGTCTACGTATATGCCGTCCGGTCTTATATTCAGGGCTTCCATCACCTCGTTAAACAGTACGGGTACGTGTTCAAAATCCATGAGAGCCCTTTCTAGATGCTGAATTCTCTCAGCTTGTCTGTGAAGTTGCTGTCCTTCATCTTTCCGGCCATGTCGAATTCTTCTCTGGTCTCGGCGCTCCATATCTCCACTTTGTTCATGGCGCCTGTGGTGACGAGATCCTTTGTGATATGCGCATAGTCCCTGAGGTTCTGCGGGATCAGGATCCTGCCCTGCGAGTCGAGTTCGCACAGTACGGAATTTCCGAAGAAGTCTCTTATAAACTCACGGAAGTCTGCGTCTGACTGCGGGAGTCCCGCCAGCTTTGCCGCCATCTCTTCGAAGTCCTGCATCGTGTAGATGTAGAGGCATTCGTCAAAGCCCTTCGTGAGCATGCACTTACCGCCCAGCTGATCCCTGAATTTTGCAGGGACTATCATCCGGTTCTTATTGTCTATTGTGTTTTGATAAGTGCCTAAGAACATTTTCTGTTGAAATATGGGGCTTTTCGGTCCCTTTTGTGTTTAATTGAAGCTTCTTGTTGCCGTAATTTTACCCCACTTTTCCCCACCTTACAAAGTAAAAACCTTATTTTTTGTTATGTTTCCCCCACTATTTTTTGTAAAATCGGCTTTACAATTGCAAAATAATAAAGCAGACACAATATGTAGTGTCTGCTTTACATTTCATTACCTATATATAGGTAAAGATGTCTTTACATTTTTTATGCTTGTGGCTGCTCAGTTCCTATGGCACAAGCTGTAGTGAGAGGCTCAGATCACGAGTCCTCCATTGACCCCCACCACCTGTCCGGTGATGAACGAGGAATCATCCGAAGCCAGGAATTTCATGACTTTTGCCACCTCAGCGGGATCTCCTGTCCTGCAAAGAGGCGTATCATCAGCTATGGCTCTGACATCATCCTCGCTGAACGAAGCGTTCATGTCAGTATCGATCATGCCCGGAGATACGCAGTTGACTCTTATTCCGGACGGCCCTACCTCTTTCGCAAGAGCTTTTGTAAGGCCTATAACACCGGCCTTTGCCGCGGAGTATGCGACCTCGCACGATGCTCCGGTCTCTCCCCACATGGACCCCACTGTGATGATGCATCCGCTCTTGCGGCTTATCATTGCAGGGAGCACGTTTCTGATGCAGTAAAACACACCGTTCAGATCGGTGTCGATGACCTCTTCCCATCTGCTTTCGGAAATGTCCGTCACAAGGCCGTAGTCTGCCGTACCGGCATTGCATATGAGAACATCTATGTGCCCAAGAACGCCGGAGGCCTTGTCAACGGCTATCCTTACTGAGTCAGGATGTTTTATATCACACCTCACGGGGACCGCCCCGGTCTCCTGCCTCAGAGCATCTGCCGCAAGCTCAGATCTGTGATATGTGAATACTACGCTGCAGCCATCCGCCGCAAACAGTCTGACAGCTTCCGCGCCAATGCCGCGGGAGCCGCCTATAATAAGAACTTTTTTATTCATCGTTTTTTTCGCCTGTACCGGCGTCTTTGCTGAAAAATTCGTCTATCTTCCCGGCGGCCTTTTCTTTCACCTTGCCGGCAGCCTCGCCGACATCTGAAAGTTCGAGTTTTCCGTTGCCCAGAGTTTCAGGCTTAAGGCCTGCCGCGATACGCTCCTGATTGCGCTTTTCCATCTCCAGGCGCGCCTTTTCCTTCTCTTTCTCTTTTCTGGCCTTTCTTATGCTGTGCCTTATCATGAGGAAAAGGATCAGGAGCACCGCGATGATCACAGCGGCTACTGTGAACCCGAAACTGGCTTCAGCCTTAAAGCGTCTCCAGTTGAGCTTTATGAACATCGAAGCGACCGCTATCACGAGAATAACGATAACGATAAGATAAACTGTCGCGTTTCCTCTTTTGCTGTTTTTCATACGAGCTCTCCTCTGTCAGCCTTAGCCTGCTCCTCAGCTGTCATCTTTGTGACTGTGATGCCCATGAACGCCATTACGAGGCAGATGACAGGCATAGCGTAGTTGAATACCGCCCATGGTGCGTACTGCGACCATGTCACGCCCAGGTTTGTAGCGATGAACACTCCGCAGGTATTCCACGGGATAAGACACGATGTTACCGTACCCGCAGACTCCAGAGCGTTGGACAGGCTCTTAGGATGTATGCCCTTCTCCCTGTATGCCGGTGCAAACATGCGGCCCGGGATAAGGATCGAGATGTACTGTTCTGCCATGATCGCGTTTGCGAAGACGCATGTGAACTCCGTGGCTCCGATAAGAGCGGCCGGGCCCTTGACGACCTTGAGGATGGCCTCGATGATGACCTCCATCTGGCGTGTGCCCTCCATGATGCCTCCAAACATCATGGCTATCATTACCATGAGTATCGAGAATGCCATATTCAGCAGACCTCCCGATGAAAGCAGTTCATTGAGAGACTCAAGCTCCGTCTCACATACGAATCCGTTCAGCGAGACATCGAGCAGAGCACCGATCGTGACTCCTTCCTGGCAAATAGGCGCAAGTATAAGAGCCGCGATGAATCCAAGCGTGATGCCCGGGATAGCAGGGATCTTCAGCGCGATCGCGAGTATTACCACCAGCGGCGGCAGAAGGAGCACAGGATTTATATTGAAGTTGTCCCTGATGCCCTCCATGATAACGGCAGCCTGCGAGCTGTCGACACTGCCGGATGATGCATGAACGAATCCGTAAATGCCGAAGAAGACAAGCGCGATCGCATAGGCCACCAGAGTGGACTTGAGCATGTATTTAACGTGCGTGAACACGTCTGTTCCCGCCATGGCCGGCGCAAGGTTTGTGGTATCGGACAGCGGCGAGAGCTTGTCTCCGAAGTATGCTCCCGAGATCACTGCGCCTGCGGTAGGTCCGATAGGCATCCCGAGTCCGGCTCCTATGCCGATAAGTGCAAGGCCCATCGTTCCCATCGTTCCCCACGATGTTCCGGTTGCCAGCGAAGTGATCGAGCAGATGAGCACCGCGGCGATCAGGAAGATCTTAGGTGAAAGCAGTTTGAGTCCGTAATATATCATCGCAGGAATGGTTCCTGAGATCAGCCAGGCTCCAACCATCATTCCCACTATTGCGAGTATGAGCATGGACTGCATGGCCTTTGATATTCCGTCGATCATCATGCCTTCGATATCAGACCATTTATAGCCAAGCGTCATGCTGACTATTGATGTTATGATGACTCCTATAAACATAGGGATGTGCGGATCGGCTCCGAAGCCGACTATGCCTATCATCATTACGGCAATAAGACCGAGCATGGATATCAGGGCGTGCCAAATCGTAGGTCTTTTGATCTCTCTTTCTTCGGTAAAAATGTTCTTCATTTTTCTCATTAACCTTTCACAATCGTTGATCCATGTTTTACATATATTGTGTCCCTTACCGCCAATAATACACTATTTTGAAAATAATACAACCGCAGAATGAATATTTATTACATCCTCTTAATAATTATTCACTTTCTATTCTCTCGGTCCGATAAACTCCCTCAGTATAGCATTGTCAGGCACTGCATCTGTCGACTCTATCTTCTCAAAATATTTCATAAAACGAAGTATCCTCTGTGCCTCTTCATACTGTTCGCTCGATTCATCTATCGCCAGAAGCAGCGGTTCAGCAAATGTCTTCAGCATGTTTGTCTCATACACTGTGCTGGAATTGAAGACAACATCGGCAGAAGAACTGTAAGGGAATATGTTTACGCTCTCTCCTGCCCTGACCTTTGGCCACATCTCAAGCGTCCTGTCAGCGCTGTATCCCCTGAACTGGTTGTCTCTTACCATCCTGCGCAGGAGTCTGGCGTCGGCCGTGGAGATCCTGTTGTGCCTGTCCATGGCAATCTGTGTGAGCGGGCTTATATATATCTTGAATTTATCGCTTCTTTCGATGTTCTCGGTAAGCACATCATTAAGGCTGTGTATGCCTTCTATGACGAGCACCTGGTTCTTCCTGAGAGACGTTATCCTCTTTCCGAAGATCTTCTTGCCCGATACGAAGTCGAATTCCGGGAGATCGACTTCCCCGCCTGCTAAAAGATCTTCCATCTGCTTGTTGAAAAGTTCCATGTCCAGAGCGTCAAGACCTTCGAAATCCGGCTTGCCGTCAGGTCCGAGAGGAGTCTTGTCGCGTTCGACAAAGTAATCATCAGTGCCGAGGTAGAGCGGCTCTTCGCCCGTAAGACGTTTGAGTTCGGTGCATATCTTTTTCGCAGTCGTCGTCTTGCCGCTGCTCGAAGGTCCCGCTATCAGCACTACTCTTTTGCGCCCCTCGGCGACCATCCCGGCTATCTCCTCGAACTGTCTCTCCTGCATCCATTCGCTGGACTTTATTACTTCATCTGCATTGCCCTTGCGGATCTGCTCATTGAGATCGGCGAGGTATCCTATACCCGTATACTTGCGCATGCGGCGGCTGTGTGAATATGCCTCATACAGCTTGTCATCATCCCTGTACGGCGGAATGGTGTGGTTATGCAGAGCGTTCGGCAGTCTCAGAAGCAGCCCGTGTCTGTACGGACGGAGATCAAACAGGTTGACATAGCCCGCAGAAGGCAGCAGTGTCGAATACATGCAGTTTCTGTAATTTCTGAGATTGGCTATCTCCACGGTCTCGTCTTCCGGTCTGCCTTCAAGCAGGCGCGCCTTCTCAGGATATCCGAGTGAATTCCACTTTTCCTTTGCGTGAGCCACGGTGTCATTTTCGATCACGATCTCAAGATCCTGTTCGATGTACTTCTCCATGGCGTCTCTTATTTTATGAAGATCGGATGCGGTAAGCTTTGCGCCGTCCGTATTTATATAGCTGTAGTAACCCTGATTGAGGGAGTTTCCTATTGTGACATCCGCATCACCGAAAACGGCATGGACCGCCTTCAGATATATCAGGATCGCAGTGTTGTGGTAGGCGCGTTCTTCGGTGAAATTTCTTATCGTAAATTCTTTTGCCATCGTTCTTTACCCCTTTCCCTTCACAGCTTTTTCCAGGGCCCATTCCCTGTCAGTACTGGCCTTATTTTACCACTAATCAATTGACTAACAACACCCTATGTTTTACAATGAAACCAGTATGTAGCGACTGGTTTCTTCGTTGTATTTACTTAACTTCGAAGCAACGTCGAACAAAATTATTCTTAGGGAGGGATAATAATGAAAAAGGAATATGAACCTTTGTTTACGCCTTGGAAGATCGGAAACGTAGAGATTCCTAACAGGATCGTTCAGACTTCCATGGGAGGAACATCCCTGTTCGGTTGGCTCGAGCCTTGCCACTTCGACAAAGAGGCTGCTCACCACATTCTCGGACGTGCACAGGACGGTGTTGGTCTGGTACTTCCGGGCATGCAGTGCGTAAGAGACACAATGGGCAGAAGATGGCTCTGGCAGAACAAGAAAATGTTCAAAGATCTCGCTGAGTGGATGCCTGAGTTCCACAAGACAGGATCCAAGCTGTTCATCCAGCTGGCCGGCGGTTTCGGACGTTCGATGGCTATCAACGACATGTTCGTAAAGATGCTCGAGAACAAGGCATTCGGCGCTGTTGCAAAGCCGGTAGTAGACATCGAGTACTGCTGCGCTTCCGCAGGCGAGACTCCGAACAGATGGTATCCTTCGATCAAGTCCAGAATGATGACTATCGAAGAGATCCACGAGATGGTAGAAGCTTTCGCAAAGACTGCAAAGCTCTGCAAGGATGCAGGTGTTGACGGTGTTGAGATCCACGCTGTTCACGAAGGTTACCTTCTCGACCAGTTCACTATCGCAAACATGAACTACAGAACTGACCAGTATGGCGGTTCGTTTGAAAACAGATTCAGATTCCCTGTCGAGATCGTACAGGCGATCAAGAGAGAATGCGGACAGGACTTCCCGGTTGCACTGAGATACTCCGTAGTATCCAAGACAAAGGGATGGCTCCAGGGCGCACAGCCTGGCGAAGAGTTCGAAGAGTTCGGACGTGACATGGCAGAATCCGAAAAGGCTATCAAGTACCTGTCGGATATGGGTTATGACATGTTCAACTGCGACAACGGTACATACGATGCATGGTACTGGGCTCACCCGCCTGTCTATATGCCGGACAACTGCAACTATGAAGACGTTGCTCATATCAAGAACTTCACAGACAAGCCTGTCGTATGCGCAGGTAAGATGGATATCAAGTTCGCTGCAGAAAAGATCAAGGAAGGAAAGATCGACGCTCTCGGTATCGCCCGTCAGAACCTCGTTGACCCTGACTGGGTAACAAAGCTCAGAGAAGGCAGAGAAGAAGAGATCAAGCCTTGCATCAGATGCCACAATGCATGCTTCAACTTCGCAAAGTCGAAACACACTGCAAACACACAGCCTCTGTTCGACTCGCTCCAGCTTGCACGCTGCGCTCTGACACCTTCGACAATGCAGCACAACAAGTACAAGATCGTTCCTACAAACAGCCCTAAGAAGGTCGCTGTCGTTGGCGCAGGATTCGGCGGACTCGAGGCAGCTCTCGTACTCAAAAAGAGAGGCCACAACCCTGTCGTATTCGAAAAGAGCGACAAGATGTTCGGTCTGTACAACACAGCTTCTGCAATGTCCTTCAAGGATGCAGACAAGGAGCTCATGAAGTGGTATGAGAGAGAGCTCAAGAAGTGGGATATCGACATCAGACTCAACACTGAGATCAAGGACATCAACGCACTGCTCAAGGCATACGACGATGTTATCGTATCAGTCGGTACATTCCCTAAGGCTCTCAACATTCCTGGATTCGAAAAGGCTGTCACATTCACTGACCTCCTGATCGGACCTAAGAAGGATGAATACAAGAAGATCGTATTCCTCGGCGGCGGACTTTCGTCCTGCGAAGCTGCATATGACGCAGTACTCGCCGGCAAGAAGCCTGTAGTAGTTGAGTTCCAGGATGACCTGATCACAGCTCCTGGCACATGCCTCGCGAACTCCTCGTTCCTGAGAGAGGCTCTGCCGTTCAAGGGCGTTCCTGTACATCTGAGAAGCTCCATCACAGAGATCGGCGACGGCTACTGCATGATCAAGAACTTCGAGACAGGCGAGACCTGGAAGGAAGAATGTGACTGCGTAGTCAACGGACTCGGATTCGTTCCTAACGACCAGTTCGCTTCGATCAAGAACAAGCACCTCCACAGATGCGGAACATGCGTCAAGTGGGGCGCTCTGAGAGAAGTAATCTGGACAGCATGGGATGTTGCAATGACCATCTAATTGCCGGACGCTAATCTATCAGAACACAAAAGACTGCCGGATGACCCGGCAGTCTTTTTTATGCCTTTTCGGCTGTCTTCCCTATTCGTTCCAGACCTTCTTGTACTGCTTGTATTTGGCTAAATTGTTCTGCGAGTTCCACGGGATGAAGCCTCCCGTAAGACCGGCATCCTCAAGAGCCCTCACCTGTGCACGGAGTTCCTTCTTTCCGTAGTTTACTTCAGGTGCCCAGTACGGTGTGTCGTATCCGGTGATCCATGTCCTTGCAGCTGCAGGATGTTCGAGGTAGTCCTGCCCCTTTTTCGCTCTCTTTGCCCAGTTGCGGACCGTCTTGTAAGGATCGCGCCACGCCCCTTCTCCTCCGGTATGGTCCGTATACGGCATCGCACTTATGGCGTCTACTATATTGGAGATGCCCGGCCAGTACTGTCCGTAAGCGGTCATATATCCGTATGCGCTCTCTCCGAACACATCGACCGAGAAATACGCGCCCGCTTCGTGTATCTGATCGGCAGCATAGAAGCAGAAGTTCTGCACGGCCTGTCCCTTCTCTTCATCATACTTGTTGCGGAAGTTTGCCGTTCCTGACTTTGACATCGAATATGAGTCTTCCGGGAACCTTACGTAGTCGAACTGTATCTCGTTGAATCCGTAGAGGGCGACGGCCTCCTGGGCCAGCCTCACATTGTATTCCCATACATTTCGTGAATATGCGCTCGGCCAGTAAGTGCTGCCGCCGTATTTTATGCAGTCCTTAGGGTGATCCTTGGCATAGATAGGATCGTTGAAGACCACGATCCTCCCTATGAGATAGACTCCCGTCTCACGCAGCTTGTTTATTCCTTCGGCGTACTCTTCGGCCGACACGTAGGCTGTTTTATATGATCTCGGCGACAGTTCCTTTGCCACTTCCGACTTATATGCCAGAACGCCGTCCTTTATATCCACTACGACAGCGTTGCAGTCGGTATCGTTGATTATCTTTATATATGCATCCGGGTTTACCGCTGCCGCGCAGTTGAGGTACATGGTACGGGCATTGCTGCAGAATTCATTGCCCTCGATGACCGGCTTCTCATACGGATAATAGTCCAGGTTCTTCGCCTTTCCTCCGTAGAGGTTCATGCTGTATTTGTCCTTCTTTACCTTGTCATATATCCCGTTGTCATTATAAACGGCATCGGCTTTTTCCTGTGTATCGGTCATGTACTTTCCGTAGACATAGCCCTCGGAGACCACTTCCTCTTCAGCGTATTCCACCCTGTACTTGTTGACCATGCCGTTCCTGTCGAGCCTGTCGTAGCCGGCGACCTTAAGGCAGCTGCCCTTCGGCGCAAACGATGCTATCGCCGGGCCAGATGCTTCGGCGTAGATGGTCGCAGGTGTCCTTACATATACTTCGGACTCACGGACTACATCGTCAGCAGATGCCGCAAGCTGGTCCTCTCTCATGTAGTACCTTATGAGCTCAGGACCGAGCACATTCTGCTCATCCTTTTTGTTTTCGACTCTCAGATATTTTACTCCGTCAACTTCAGTATATCCCGGAAGTCTGGTCACTGGCGTGCCCCTGACGACACTGCCGGTCTGCACGGCTTTGAGTCCTGCCTCTCCCTGCTCTTCCGAAGCCGGAACGCCCACTATATAGATGCCTGCTTCATTCGAAGTCCCGGCGGCAAATGTCTCCGGGTGTCTCGCGCTGAAAGGTGATGAGGCGGCAATGAATGCAGACATGAAAACAAGCGTAAAGAGAAGGAAAATCCGGTCTGTATGATCAAACCGGTCTGTTATCTCTCTCGCTGCTCTTATGCACTTTTCAGAATATTCCGTTATGGTTTTTATTATCTTTTCGCTGTCCAATTCTTATAAACCTTCCTGTTGACGTGCCTTATTAATGTAACACCATTCCCTGCTCCGTTCAACCTGGTACATGCCAAATTCGGTTTTTGAAACATATAATTCTTTCGGACGCTGCAGTCCCTCTTTAAGGTATAATCATGTACAGAAGGCAAACTGCATCAGGAGAAAAGGGTTATACGGAAATGAGCAGAAAAAAAGCAGAAAATGCCGCCTCTGAAGCAGGCGGTCTTACGGAAAGACAGACTAAGCGGAATCTTTTCTTCTTCCCTGTCGGAACGCTCGGAAGAGACATGATCTATTCGCTGTTCACCAACTACATCCTTGTGTATGTACTGTTTACCCGTCATCTCACGGCCGCTCAGCTGATGGCCATCACGGGCATAATGATAGGTGCCAGGATATTCGACGCGCTGAACGACCCGCTTATGGGCAACATAATCGAGCGCACCCGCACACGCTGGGGCAAGTACAAACCGTGGCTTCTCATAGGAGTGCTGAGCACGTCCGTGGTCGTCTATCTCGCTTTCAATGTAAAGCTCGAGGGCTGGGCGTTCATCTGGTTCTTCGGGATCATCTACTTCGCATACAGTATAACCTATACAATGCATGACATCGCATACTGGGGCATGATACCTTCCCTCGGAAAAGACGGCGGGACCCGCGACAAGCTCACGGCAATGACAAATCTCGCGGCCGGTATCGGCGGAGGTATAGCGGGACTTCTCATCCCGATGCTCACCACCGGATCCGGGACGATAGGAGGCAATGCGCAGACCGCATACGGAGCCGTTGCTGCCGTATTCTGTGTGCTCTCCCCTCTCTTTCTCATGTTTACCATAGCCGGAGTCAGGGAGGACCGCTCGTACATGGATACGACCCCTCCGCCTGTCAGCTTCAGAAAGATCATTTCGACCATAGTGAACAACGACCAGCTCTCGTGGATGTGTCTTATCTTCCTGCTGCATCAGATAGGAGCTGATTTCATTGTGGGAGGCATAGGTTCCACATATGTCTATTTCACATATGGCTACAGGGGCGGTCTTTACTCGCTCTTCTCCACGATAGGCCTGTCCGCATCGGGCATACTCCTCATTGCCTATCCGTGGCTGTCATCGAAGTGGCACCGCAAAACTCTCATGAAGGGCTTCGGAGCCGTCATGACCGTTGGTTTCGCGATGATGCTCTCAGCCGGACTCCTCATGCCGGCGACGATGACGTCATTCTGGATCACGACTGTCGGATACATGCTCGCGCAGCTTGGTATGAACTGCTATTACGTAATAATGATGCTCTCGATCATCAATACGGTCGAATACAACGAATATAAAAACGGGACCAGAGATGAAGCTATCGTCGCTTCGATAAGACCTTTCTTCACAAAGATGGGAGGAGCGCTTTGTGTCCTTCTCACTACGGTCTCATATCTTATATTCGGCGTTACGGACTATACGAACCAGATAAGTGCTCTGGAACAGGCTGCCAACATGGGAACGCTGTCAGAAGCGGACAAGCTGGCTCAGATAGACGCTGTGATCTCTTCGGTAGAGAGTTCACAGAGCCACGGCCTTCTCCTGATGATGTGTGTGCTTCCGTTCATAATGATGGTCTGCGCATATATCCTTTACAAAAAGCATTACAGGCTCGATGAAGAGGAATACGACAGGATAGTAAACGAACTTGCCTCAAAAAAGACTGAATGATCACTTCCGGACAAAACAAAAGCCGCGTTCATATATCTGAATGCGGCAATTATTATGTCTGTTTTTCACTGTTTGCTACATGCTTTCAGTCGCTGATCCGAAGATCGCCTTGCGCTTCATAAGCGCGCTTGCGAAAAGCTCTCCGAGAACATAGCAGCCGAGTATCTCTCCCGCAGCTATCTGGAGCATGAGCACCGGGACCGCAACATCCACCACACCGTAGCCGTACTTGAGTACGAACGGAACTATGAGGGCGTTTGCGATGACTGCAGGCAGCGGAACGAGCCAGCGGTTTGAGCGGAGCATGTATCCGAGGACGGCTCCGATCAGAGTCGCAAGGCTTCCGAATACAACATCAAGTATGATCCCGCCTCCAAGCAGGTTTGCGATCAGGCAGCCGATAAAGAGTCCCGGAATGGCCGCCGGTGTGAACATCGGAAGGATGCACAGCGCCTCAGCTACTCTGAGCTGTACGGGGCCGAAGGATATCGGCGCAAATACCAGTGTGAGAACCACATAGAGAGCAGCAATAGCCGCGCCCTGAGTGATCCACGTCACTTTAGGGTCTTTTGATTTCATCTTATTCTTTTCTCCTTTGGTTTTGATATTTTAGAAGCAGGATGTCGGACCCGAACTGCTTCAGACGCTCTTTTGCTGCGTCCACGCGTGATTGTACCGCATAGTCTGCGTCTTGTCCAGTAAAAAACAGACCGCCCCATGGGACGGTCTGCCATAAGTTCATTTGTGATCAGGAATTATTCAGCGCTTGGCTCATCAAGATCGATGTTTAGGTCTTTGAGGATCTCTCTTGCCTTTGTGCAAGCCGGGCAGTCGCAGTATGTCTTACCCTCTGCCTTCATAGCCTCAGCATGCTTTCTGATCTGCTCTGCTGCCTCTTCGCCCATCTTTTCCTTCATCTCAGGCTTGCTGAATGTGTCGATGACTTCGTCGAGAGATGAGATACCGGCCTTGAGCTGCTTGACGAACTCGCTCTCAGTGACCTTATCCACTACCGGAGCAGCCTTTCCCTTGAGTTCTTCGATCTTCGGAGCAGCTTTTTCTTTCAGATCATCTACTACAGGAGTTGCCTTCTCTTTGAACTCCTCAAAAGCCGGACCGGCTTTTTCCGTAAACTTGTCTACGGTATCAGTGAATTTTTCACCGGCCTGAGTCATCTTTTCATTGAACCCGATCGACTTTTCAGAGTACTTATCTGCCATGTCGCCGAGCTTGTCCACTGCAGCGTCTATCTTGTCGCCGTACTTATCATCGACTTCGTCGAGCCACTTCTTCGCTGCTTCCTTGAGTGAAGCGTTTGCGTTGCTGTCAAGAAGTTCCTTTACCTTATCGATAACACTCTTGTCTGCCATTTTTTTACCTCCTGTAATTACTAAACCAATACCTTTTGATTATCTTGTGATCATCAGTTGTGTCAGATGTTCTTGGTAAGAGTAAGGATATTGCTTCCGTCCTTATACTCATAGCTGATGTCGTCCATCGACTGCTTTGCCATGAATATGCCAAGCCCTCCGATAGGTCTGTCATCTGCTGACAGGCTGATGTCAGGATCATCCTTTGCAAGCGGATCATACGGCTTGCCGTGGTCAATGAAAGTGATCTTTACCTGGATAGGCTCCTCACTTACCTCAACTCTGACTATAGCCCTTCCCTTATCCGGGTTATACGCGTATTTCGCTATGTTGACAAAGATCTCTTCAACTGCAAGATCGATCTGCATCTGCGACTTCATCGAACATCCGACAGCTTCAAGCTTTTTGTCGACGAACGCGATCACTTCGGAAAGGTTTTCTTCGACAGCCTCGATGTCGAGTTCGTCCCTTCTTTTATCGCCCGAACTGTTCCTCTCGAAAAGAAGAGTATCTGTCTTTCCGAGGAGTTCGATCAGCTCTTCTGTCCAGTGGTCGATCTCTGCCTTCCTTGCCGGATCCTCAAGACCACCGCGCCTTATGGAGCGTCTTATGAGTCTTGTATATCCGATGATGCGGGCCTTGTTCTCTACGCTTCTTATCACGTCATCATCAGTCGTTCCGAGGTAGCACTCAAGCGTTCTCCGCCAGAACCTTGATGCAGTCTCAAAGTCGAAGCCCTGGAACTTTTTGATTATCTCATGATCGAGTTCGGAGAATCCTACGTATGCGTTGAACATCGAGCCCAGCTCAAATACCGGATTTCCGACCGCCAGCGTATCCATGTCGATAAGAAGGACTTCATCGTCCTGAAGTTCGAGATTCTTCGTGTGATAGTCTCCGTGGATCATATGATCGTCATGCGGCACCGCTTCCACCATCGCCAGGAGCTTTTTAGCAGGTCCCTCAGGCAGATAGTCCTGCATGAATTCAGCCCATGAGATCACCGTTTCCCTCATGTCAGGGAGTTTCCCTGCCGGGACCGCTGTGTCATGGATGCGCTTCAGCATATCGACATATTCTTCGACGCACCATTCAAATTTGTCAGGTTCTGTCGCGAGTATCTTTGAGAACGATTCCGCGTTCAGCATCTCAAACACAGAACCATAGCTGTCCCCGACACGTACCACATCATAGGAGATAGCCGTCGGTATGCCCAGAATAAGCGCCAGTCTCGCGACCTCACGCTCATGCTGTATATCTTCGAGGGCGTCAGGATTGTTGTACACCTTTACGACATTGTCCTTGTCGATACGGTAAATACTTCCGTTGGCACCGCGTCCTATCTCTTCGCAGCCTTCGATGGACACCACTCTGTAAGCCTTGCTGACCTCCATCATTTCAGTGAATCCGGTCATCTCAAAAACTTCATAGACCTCAGCGCTGAGGTTCATGACTTTAAGAGACGGATATCTCTTTCTGAGGCGCAGTATGATGCGCAGACCTGCACTTGATATGTATTCAAGGCGCTCCGCATCAAGGGCTACAGAACCGGGGGTCCTGTCACCTATCGCTTCGATTATCTCACTCTCGACATCTGCTGAATTACCGGAATCTATCCGGCCTTCGAGAGTAAGCCTGATTGTGTCGTTTTCCCAGACCGCGTTCATTACTTGTCCCAAAGCTCCTATTCTATGGTCAGAATATCCGAAAAGCCTGTTACATCAAAAATCTCCTGGATCTCTTCCGAGACATTTCTGACCACCATGCTTCCTTTTTCGTTCATGGATTTCTGGGCAGAGAGAAGCACACGAAGACCGGCACTCGAAACATATGCAAGATCAGTGAAGTCGAAAACAAGTTCGGTGATACCGTCGATCTCTGCCTTGATCTCTTCTTCAAGCTGCGGAGCCGTGATAGTGTCAAGTCTTCCGCTCAGTGATAATTCCAGTTTTGATCCATCCTGGTTCTTCTTTATATCAAGCATTTTGCGTCCTCCTTTACCCTCGTATTATACAACATACCGGAGAATTTGTATTCACTTTAGTGATTTAATATATCAGAGTCTTATCGCCTGAAGGAGATCTCACGATCCTGTGTATCCCTCCCTTACGGTCAGTAAGTCTTTCCTCTGAGACCATGTGTTCCGTGATCATCAGCGGGATACCCCTTTCATCGGATACTCCTGTCTCATGGGACGGCATGTACAGCTCTGCTCCCATCTCCTCATAGGCAAGTCTCGCCTGGTTGTTGTAAACATTGAGACCGTAGTCTCCGTATACTTTTATTCCGGCGTTTACGAAGCTTTCGATCCATCCTGCATTGCCGATAAGCAGCCCGCTTTCCCTGCATGCGGATACGATCTCATCAAAGTTTTCCTCAACGAATCTGTCGAGATTGCCTTTTGAGACATTCATGATATACGGAACAGCACCCGGCTTAAGTTCTTTGCCTTCGCGCTTGGCCTCCATAAAGTGCTCAAGCGCCACAGGTCTTATTCCGCTCACGCTGACCCGGTGCATGAATTCGTCGGAATCGAGCACCTCATCGCCGAGTTTCTCATCATGTTTCACGGCATCGGCATCTTCCCTGCTGAGCGCCGGGCTTCTGTGGCTTACGACGTATTCCCGTCTCTGCTGCATCAGTTCGTCTGCCGCCTCGCGCCTCATCCTGTTTACCACGGATAGCGGTACCATTATCCCGTCATCCATCTGGATATCTATACCCGTGAGCCCCGTTGTGTATGCGGTGTCTCCGAGCCTGTTCAGAGATGCCTCTATTCTTTCGGCGTCTGTAGGCGTTTTTTCTGCAGCCCTGATGATGTGGTCAGCGTTTATCTCCACACTGTTTCCAAGTTTTACATCGGTCATTACGAGCACCGGGCACTGTCCTTCACGTGCCGTAAAGGACATCGTTGCCGGAAGCTTCTTTTCTTCGAGATCAAGCGCTCTGTCCATAAGCTTCCTGTCAGTGACCTTATAGACAGGATCACCTGTAAGAGCGCCCCTTTCGAAGTCTCCCGCCAGGAAGCAGCCCTGGCCTATGTCTTTTATGTAAGTGGCAACGCCGCCAGCCGGGGAATTGACCAGATAGTCCGCATCTTCGCTTCTGAACTCAAGCCCGTCTCCCATGCCCGGTTCTATCCCCTGCTCGATGGCGGATCTCGCGAGCTCTATGCATACGAGTTCCCTGCCCCGTTTGAGCGCTCCTCTTGCTGCGGCTCTCTCGTCTTTTTCGCTCAGTTTGTTCTCGCTGTCAATAACAGCTATGACACGGCCGAGATAAAGCCCCTGGTTTTTAGGGCTTGCGCCTGACAGAAGATCGTTTCCCGGATCTCCTTCGAGATATCCCTCCGTAAAATCGCCCCTGTTGAATACCTGTCTGAGTTCGAGCATGTCATTTTCATCGACTGAGTACATTTCAGCCGCCTTGTCAGGGCCGTATTCGCGCATAAGTCTCTCATAGAGATCGGAGTACTTGCGGTACATGCCCGTAACTATCGCGACGTACTCAGGGGTCTTCATCCTTCCCTCTATCTTGAAGGAAGAAACTCCCGCGCGGTAAAGATCCGGTATCCTGTCTATGAGGCAGAGGTCCTTCGGGCTCAGGGCATAGTATGTGCCGGCCGCGCCTCTGTACGCATGCCTGCACGGCTGAGCGCAGGTCCCGCGGTTTCCGGTCCTGCCGCTTCCGCCGCCGAGCATGCGGCTCATCTGGCACTGCCCCGAGTAGCACATGCACAGGGCTCCGTGCACGAATACTTCGACTTCTACCGGCGGCTCCATTGAGCTGCAGTATGCGCTGAGGTCCTTTATCTCATCAAGAGTGAGCTCCCTTGCAGGCACCACCCTGCAGAAACCTGCTTTTGCCGCAGCCAGAGCTCCCTGTTTGTTAAAAAGCGTGCCCTGTGTCGAGAGATGAAGCGGAAGATCCGGAATGTACCTGTGAAGAAGTCTCGCAAGTCCCATGTCCTGAACGATCACTCCGTCAACTCCCAGACCGTATATATAGTTGCAGTAATCAAATGCCCTTGCCAGTTCATGATCCGCAATAAGTGTGTTTATGGTCATGTATACCTTCACACCGTGCATATGCGCATAGTTTATGGCATCAGGCAGTTCTTCATCACTGAAGTTATCAGCAAATATTCTGGCATTGAACGCCATTCCTCCCATGTATACGGCATCCGCGCCGCTGTTCACGGCCGCTATAAGATGCTGTTTGCCTCCCACGGGAGCCAGTATCTCAGGTTTTCTCATGGCATTGTCCTCCTGATGAAATATTAGCACACTTTCAAAAGATGTCTACGATTTGTATTTAATGCTGACCACATTGTCAACTATCTTGATAATCGATACCCTCAGTATTAAACTTTAGTTAGATACAAAGAACCATATTGTGGGATTTTACGGATTTAAGGAGAAAGCGTAAAAAAAATGAGTACAAAGGACACTGTCCTTGCTTTATTTGAAAAAAACAAGGGTTTTTATGTATCCGGCGAAAAAATCGCCTCGGATCTTAACATTTCAAGAACGGCTGTATGGAAAGCGGTCAAAAAACTTCAGAGCGAAGGTTATGAGATCAAAGCTGTGACCAACAGAGGCTACTGTCTTGATAAAGAATCCGATGTTCTGACCGCACACGGCATCAGGAGCTTTCTTGGAGATGAATATCCATGCCTGAAGCCTGAAGTATTCGTGACCGTAGACTCCACAAACAATGTATGCCGTGCTAAAGCTGAAGAAGGTAAAGAAGAAGGCTATGTTGCCGTTGCCGGCGCGCAGACGTCAGGCAGAGGCCGCAGAGGCAGATCATTCTACTCCCCTGCTGGTTCTGGCATATACATGAGCATCCTTCTCAGACCCGAGGACTTCTCTGAAAAACAGGTCCTGCAGCTTACCACCATGGCCGCTGTTGCCGTAAGCGTTTCTGTTGAGAAGATCTCCGGAAAGACCGCAGGCATAAAATGGGTCAATGATATTCTCATTGACGGAAAGAAAGTCTGCGGGATTCTTTCAGAAGCATCCTACAAGGATGTCGGTGATCTTGACTACGTCATAGTCGGCATCGGCATCAACGCCTATCCTCCTGCCGGCGGATTCCCTGCAGGCATAGCGGATATCGCAGCAAGTGTGTTCGACTATCCTTCACCGGGTCTGAAGAATGAACTCGCTGCAGAAGTCATGAAGAACTTCATGGCTTATTACACATCAGGCACAGGCTGCATAGAAGAATACAGAAAGCACTGCATCGTTCCGGGAAAGGACATCACAGTCATCAAACCGGGCGAAAAACTGAATGCACACGCTATAGGTCTGGATGACGACTGCGGGCTGATAGTCCGCTACCCTGATGGATCGGAAGAGACACTGAGATCCGGCGAGATAAGCATCCGCCTCTGACAATTCAAAATGCAATATAAAAGGCCGCCGCGCGATACCGCGCAGCGGCTTTTTCAGTTAATGTCATTACATATCAGCAAGATAGCGCCCAAGCTCTCTGTCTGAATCAGCAACAAGCTTCTCCTCATCCACGCCTGTCATCATGCCGTGCTCAACTGTCACTTCTCCGTCGATCACGGTATAGTCTACGGCGCCTCTCAGGCCTACAGTGCCGAGCACCGACTTAGGGTCATAGCACGCACCGGTGAGTTCGAGCCTTCCGGAGTCCACAAGGAAGAAGTCCGCACACTTGCCTACCTCCACAGAGCCTATCTCCTTATCTCTTCCGAGCAGCCTTGCCGAGCCCATAGTGGCTATCTTGAGCATGTCGTAGCCGGTCGGAGCCTTGCGGCTTGAATTGAGCCTGTGCAGAAGGAATCCGACTCTCAGTTCTTCCAGCATGTCAGATCCGTCATTGGATGCCGAGCCGTCTACACCGAGTCCTACAGGGATACCCATCTCAAGCATCTCAGGTATACGGGCTATGCCCGAAGAGAGCTTCATGTTGGAGATCGGGCAATGGCACACACCTGTGCCCGTCTCTTCCAGGAGTTTGAGTTCTTCATCATTGAAGTGGATGCCGTGTGCATACCACACATCATTGCCGGTCCAGCCAAGCTTCTCCATGTATGCAAGAGGCCTCATTCCCTCACGCTCAAGCATATAGTTTTCTTCATCCTTAGTCTCGCAAAGGTGAGTATGGAGACGCACACCCTTCTCTCTCGCCAGTATGGCAGATTCACGCAGAAGGTCTTCTGACACTGAGAACGGCGAGCAAGGCGCAAGCGCTATGCGCCTCTTCGATCTGAACGAAGTATCATGATACTTGTCTATCAGGTCGATGCTGTCCTTCATTATCTCGTCTACTGTCTGCACGACGCTGTCAGGCGGAAGACCTCCATCCTTTACCGAGAGATCCATCGACCCGCGCGAGAAGTACATCCTTACGCCCAGCTTGTCTGCAGCCGCTGCCTGTGCACCGAGAAGATCTCCCGCACCTTCAGGGAATACATAGTGATGGTCAAATATGGTAGTGCATCCGTTCTTCATGAGTTCTCCCATGCCCGTGAGGGATGAGAGATAAATAGTGTCCTCGTTCAGGTTCTTCCAGATCTCGTAGAGCGTCTTGAGCCAGTCGAAGAGCTCCATGTTCTGTACCTTCTCGAGATTTCTTGAGAACACCTGATATAGATGATGATGCGCGTTTACAAGACCCGGGTAGCAAAGCATGCCCTTACCGTCAATTACTTTGTCGGCATCATGCTTCTCCGGACCGATATATGAAATAAGCCCGTCCTTGCAGAACAGATTCACATTTTCATATACGGTATCATTTCCGTCACACGAAACTACAGCACGTATGTTGTTTACTGCCAAAGTACTCATTTGATCACACTCCTTTTCGGATCAGTTCAATATACTTTGATATATTGCTTTATCCCTGTCACCGAAAACATTGAATATAACCCTTTTTACCGAGCTGCCGGAATGCGAATCCAGCCAGCTCCTTACCGTCTGTACAGCGATCTCCGCAGCACGGTCTGCCGGGAAAGCGAATACTCCGGTCGATATGCAGCAGAACGCCACGTTCGAAAGGCCGTTTTCCGACGCGAGGTCAAGGCACGACACATAGCACGAACGCAGAAGTTCCTTATGCTCTTCTGTCAGTCCTCCGCTTACGATAGGGCCGACCGTATGGAGCACATACTTTGCTGGCAGGCAGTATCCCGGAGTGATCTTAGCCATTCCGGTCGGTTCTTCATGCCCCTGCTTCTGCATTATCCTGTAACACTCCCATCTGAGGTCGAGTCCTGCAGCCGTATGGATGCAGTTGTCTATGCAGTTGTGCAGCGGAGTATAGCAGCCCGTCATACCGCTGTTGGCAGCATTGACTATGGCATCCGCTTTGAGCCTTGTGATGTCTCCCTGCCACAGGCAGATCCTCGGATCAAGCCTGCAGCCTTCGAGAGAGTCCGCGTCCACGATGCCCTTCAGCATTGCTTCGCGTCTCAGATAAGCGTCCTGGACCTCACGGAACTCGCTTCCGATCGGCTTAGGCATGCGCACGTTCATGAGGATGCGAAGCAGGTCCTTCTGCCCCTGTTCATCCGCGGGGACCGGTACTTTCGAATATACCGGATTTTCACTTTTAAGCTTCTGTATCAGCCAGAGCCTGGCTTCTCCCTGATCCATCGCAGTCCACCTTACGATTCAGCTATTGCCTCTATCTCGCAGAGCACGCCCTTCGGAAGGTCCTTGACGGCTACACAGCTTCTTGCAGGCTTCGATGTGAAGTATTCTGCGTAAACTGCGTTGAATGCTGCGAAGTCACCCATGTCGGCGAGGAAGCATGTTGTCTTTATTACCTTGTCAAAGCCCGATCCTGCAGCCTCGAGGAGAGCTCCTACATTCTTGCAGCTCTGATGAGCCTGAGCCTCTATGCCCTCAGGAACCTCTCCGTTGGCCGGATCTACAGGGATCTGGCCCGATGTATAAACGAATCCGTTTGCGATATAGCCCTGTGAATAAGGTCCGATTGCGCCCGGTGCCTTGTCAGTTGCGATCACTTTCATTATGGTTCTCCTTTCTCCCATTCATTGTCAGCATAAGTGCGGCAAAGAGTATCACTATCACCGCCGCAGCTGCTGACCATATACCTTTGTCAGGAAGGAACGATGTGGTTCCGTCACTATTAAATATAACATCTGCGTCCCTTAATATCCACGCCCCGAGTGCAGGCCCGATAAGACCCGGTATGAATACCTGGCCTATTATGCGTACGCCCTGGAACTGCCCGGCCCTGCCTTCAGGGATATTGTCCCTTATCATGGCTCCGAAGACCGACATGCCGGTAAGGTATCCCGACATCATCAGAAGCGAGCCGATGAACACAGGTACGGTCGTGCGCGTGAAAAAGAGTATCGCATAGCCCGCAGCAAGCATCGCGAGCACTGGCATTATGCTCTTCATGAATCCCAGCCTGTCATAGAGCCTCCCGTAAAAGACCGTGACGGCCGCCGCTATGATTATGGCCGGAGCGAATATGAGGACATAATTGTCCATCCCGAGAGTCTTTTCGTAATAGATCAGCAGATACGGCATGAATACCTGTATCGATATATTGAAGATCGCGAAATTCGCAAGCGTCAGGTAGAGCCTGCTGTTTGCCTTAGCTACCGACGGCCTGAAACTGTAAGCCAGGGTCTCGCCGAGGCTCTCCTTTGTCTTTTCAAGACCCGGAGCATCTTCTATGAGGAACCAGCCCAGGATGCCGATCAGAGTCGTGGCTATTCCGATTATGTAATAGATCGCCGTCCACGCCTCATGTGTGTCGAGGTCAAAGCTCATGAAGCCGCCGAAGACAACAAGTATGGCGATGAGCGGCATCATGGAATTGACGCCTTCGATCTTTCCCCTGTTTGTCGAGTCTCCCCTGTCTGTAAGCCACGCGTTATACGCTGCGTCATTGGCGGTGGATCCGAAGTATGTCATAACGCAGTCCATGACTATCGTCAGCATTATGCTTTTGATGTACGCAAAGCTGATTATGCTGACTCCCCAGATGATATATCCGGCGCTCATGAATGCCTTGCGCTTTCCCACCTTGTCGGATACGGCGCCCATTATGATAGTTGTCAGTGCGGCCGTGACGGCACTCGCCATTACCATGGCCGAGATATCTGCCGGCTCCGCATGGAACATCTTGTATATGAACACGTTGAAGTACATGTTCTCGACCACCCATGCGACCTGTCCCATCAGGCCGAATATGAGCATGGATATCCAGAATTTGCTTCCGAGTTTAGTCTGCATTTTGTATCAACCTCTCTTTTTTGCCGGGACGCACTGTTATCCAGACGCCCAGGAATACAAGCACGATACCGGCGATCTGCCTTGCGCTTATCTGTTCGCCCAGAACCATACACAGATACGAAACAAATAAAAACGTTCCCAGCACGCCGGAGTGCAGGAACGTTTTCATATCAAGTCCACGGCCATACCCTTGTTCTCATTCCGTCGTGTTTATTCTTCTTTCTGATTATATATCAATTTTTCTCCGTCGGAATCACAAATCAGTGTCTGGCCGTCAAGAATATTTCCTCTGATTATGCCTTCAGCTATCTCAGTCTCGACGTGCTGCTGCAGATACCTCTTTATAGGTCTTGCACCGTAATGCGGATCGTAGGCTTCATCGGCAATGAAGTCCAGCGCTGCATCGGTGACTTCGAGGTCTATCTCCCTTCCGCTCAGCCTGCGCTTTATGTCGCTGAACGAAAGCTCTATGATGCCTTTTATCTGGTCCTTTGTGAGCGGACTGAAGACTATGATGTCGTCGATACGGTTAAGGAATTCAGGCCTGAATCCGGCTCTCAGCTGGGCCATGACGCGCTCCTCCACCTCTGGGTCGATGGTGCCGTCATCGCGCATGTTGTCTATAAGGTCTGCGCTTCCGATATTCGATGTCATGATGACGATAGTATTCTTGAAGTCCACTGTGCGGCCCTGGTTGTCAGTCAGTCTGCCGTCATCAAGAAGCTGCAGCAGTATATTGAACACATCCGGATGCGCCTTCTCTATCTCATCGAAGAGGATGACGCTGTAAGGCTTGCGGCGTACCGCCTCTGTCAGCTGGCCGCCCTCGTCATAGCCTACATACCCCGGAGGAGCTCCTACCAGTCTGGATACGGAGTGCTTCTCCATGTACTCGGACATGTCGATACGTATCATATTGCGCTCGCTGTCGAAGAGCGATTCCGAAAGAGCCTTGGCGAGCTCGGTTTTGCCTACGCCCGTTGGTCCGAGGAAGATGAACGATCCGATAGGCCTGTTCTCATCCTTGAGACCCGCTCTGGCGCGCAAAATCGCCTCTGAGACGGCTTTTACGCCCTCTTCCTGTCCGATCACCCTCTTATGCAGGATATCAGGCAATCTGAGGAGTTTATCGCGTTCTGTCTCCACGAGCTTGGCCACAGGGATGCCCGTCCAGCCGGATACGACTTCGGCAATCTCTTCTTCGGTGACCTCCTCCTGAAGAAGCCTCTCTTCTTCGGCGCGGTCGGCCGCCGCCTTCTTCTCCTCGAGCTGTCTTTCGAGATCAGGCAGGACTCCGTACTTGAGCTGAGCGCCCTTCTCGTAGTCAGCGTGCCTCTCGGCATCCTCTATCTCGAGTCTTATGTCTTCGATCTGCTTCTTGAGATTCTTCACCTCAAGTATGCTGTCCTTCTCATTCTGCCACTGGGCGGTCATGCCGGCACTCTCGTCCTTGAGTTCGGCAAGTTCTTTCTCGAGAGCCTCGAGTCTTGCCTTAGATCCCTTGTCTTCTTCCTTGCTGAGAGCCTGCTTCTCTATTTCGAGCTGGGTTATCTTTCTGGATATCTCGTCGAGTTCGGCAGGCATGCTGTCGATCTCAGTCCTGATGCGGGCAGCCGCCTCGTCCATGAGGTCTATCGCCTTGTCAGGAAGGAACCTGTCGCTAATGTATCTGTCGGACAGAGTCGCGCATGCGATGAGCGCACTGTCAGTGATCCTTACGCCGTGATGGATCTCGAATTTCTCCTTGAGTCCTCTCAGTATCGAAATGGTATCTTCGACTGTAGGCTGGTCTACGAGGACCTTCTGGAAACGTCTCTCAAGAGCCGCGTCCTTCTCGATGTTCTTTCTGTATTCGTCAAGCGTGGTAGCGCCTATGCAGTGGAGTTCTCCCCTTGCCAGCTTAGGCTTCAGAAGGTTGCCGGCGTCCATCGCGCCCTCAGCGCTTCCCGCACCTACGATGTTGTGGATCTCATCGATAAAGAGGATTATCCTTCCTTCCGATTTTTCGATCTCATTCAGTACGGCCTTGAGACGCTCCTCGAATTCGCCCCTGTACTTTGCGCCCGCGATAAGAGAGCCCATGTCAAGAGCGTAGATCGTTTTGTCCTTGAGTCCTTCAGGCACATCGCCCGCGAGTATCCTCTGCGCGAGGCCTTCGACGACCGCAGTTTTACCGACTCCCGGCTCACCGATGAGCACAGGATTGTTCTTTGTACGCCTTGAGAGGATCTGTATCACGTGCCTTACCTCGGAGTCACGTCCGATGACCGGGTCGAGCTTGCCGGCGCGCGCCATCTCAACAAGGTCTCTGCCGTACTTGGCAAGAGCCTCGTAATTGTCTTCAGGATTCTGGCTTGTGATCCTCTGGTTGCCTCTCACCTTTGTGAGCTCTGCGAGGAACTTGTCCTTTGTGATACCGTAGCGCATGAATATACGCTCGCTTGGGGTTCCTTTTTCGCCGAGAAGTGCGAGGAAGATGTGCTCCACGCTCACATATTCATCCTTGAACTGGTCTGCAGCGATGGCTTCGGCGTCCATGAAGATCTTGTTGAATCTTCTGGTGCCATACATGCCGTCTCCGCCTCCGGATACCTTAGGGATCTTATCGATCTCTGACTGTACGTCGCGGGTCATGGCGATGATGTTGACACCCATGGACTGCAGCAGTTTAGGAATAAGACCGTCCTGCTGTTTCAGCAGAGCCAGATGGATGTGCTCGCCGTCAATCATCTGATTGCCCTCGGCGACCGCGATGTTCTGGCAGTCCATTACCGCCTGCTGTGCATTCTGTGTATATTTTTCGATGTTCATATATGCATACCTCCTTTTGTGGAAGATCTATTGACTGCATCATGCGGCATAAAAAACAGCCGCGTTATTTTTCACGGCTTAATGATAGTACAATTTTCAACGCTTGTAAAGAAAAATATAGCACTCTTCAAAAGAGAGTGCTAACAAAAATCGTCAATGTCAGTCATGACAGTCCATCCAGCTTATAAGTTTTTTGCAGTAGTCCTCATGCCTGTCCACGAAACAGGTATGTCTGGCTCTTTCCCAGAGTATCCACTCCGATCCCCTGATGCCGTCATGCATAGTCTTTGCGATCAGAGGCGAGCACAGATCGGAGATACCGCTCATTATGAGAGACGGGACTTCTATCTCTCCCAGCCTGTCAGCATACTCGAAATCCCTGAGAGTTCCCGAAGGTGAGAATTCATTAGGACCCCAGCCATAAAGGTATGCTTCTATGCCGGACTTCTTAGACCGCCTGCAGCATTCCGGAGCCTCGTCTCCAAGCCAATAGTCGCAGTATCTCGCCATGTATTCATCCACGGCTCTGTCATATGCCTCACCGCTGAAGTCTCCGGTATCCAGCGCCCGGTATATCGCCTCCTGCATATCTTTTGGCATCATCTTTATGCGGCGCATGCCTTCTCTTTCCCACATGCTGCTGGAAGGATGACCGCTGGAGATGATAAAGCTTCTGACGCCCTTAGTCTCCTCTTTATAGTCTATGCCGAGACAGATTAGCATCATGCCGCCCCAGGACTGGCCGATGATATGACATTCATCAAGACCCAGGTGGTCTCTCAGCGCAAAGAGCTCGCTCATCCAGGTCTCCTTTGTCCAGAGTTCCGGATGGCCGTCGAGGTATGACTCACCGCAGCCGATCTGGTCATACATGACCACCATGCGGCCGTCTTCATCCGCTATATCGTCCAGCACCTCAAAGTAATTGTGGGTGCTTCCCGGACCTCCGTGCAGGCAAACAAGAGGCGCCTTTCCGTTGTCAAGGCGCCTCCCGGCAATTCTGTAATATGTCTTATGTCCCATGAAAGGCATATAGCCTTCTCTTATTTCTGCCATCTGTCTCCTCTAGAACGACTGGGCCGTCCTGTTGATGATCTCGTTCTGCAGCTCCTCATCGAGGTTCCTGAAGTAATCCGAGTAACCGGCTACGCGTACGATCAGATCCTTGTAGTCGTCAGGGTGCTTCTGTGCCTCGAGCAGTGTCTGCTTGTCAAATACGTTGAACTGGATGTGATGGCCATCCATCGCAAAGTATGACTTTATGAGGCTCGCAAGGTTTTCGAGTCCCGTATCCCCGGCAAGTGCGCTCGGTGTGAACTTCTGGTTCAGGAGCGTTCCGCCTGTAGAACAGTGATCCATCTTTGCGCAGGACTTGATAACAGCCGTCGGTCCGTTCGTATCCGCAAACTTCTCAGGCGATATGCCCTCTGATACCGGCTTCTTCGCAAGCCTGCCGTTCGCTGTCGCACCTATGACTTCTCCGAAGTAGATGTGGCATGTAGTCGGCAGCATGTCGACGTGGTACTGTCCTCCGCTCATTGTCGGACGTCCCGTCACCTCGTCCCTGTACTGTCTGAAGACGTCCTGCATGATGTCGTCCGCATAGTCGTCGTCATTCCCGTACTTAGGCGTCTTGTTCTGCACCATGTTGAAGATCTCCTCGTGACCGACGAAGTTGTCGTCCATTGCCGCGATGAGCTCCTTCATAGTGAAGTTATGATTGTCGAACACGTTGTACTTGATGGCCGTAAGGCAGTCTGTTACCGTTCCGATGCCCACGCCCTGTATGTATCTTGTGTTGTATCTCGATCCGCCGTTATTGTAGTCCTTGCCCTTCTTTATGCAGTCGTTTGTGACTATCGAAAGGCATGGTGCAGGCATATAGGTCGCGTAAAGCTTTTCGATGACATTGTTGCCGCGCACCTTTACGTTGACCATGTGATGCAGCTGCTTTGTGAAAGCGTCCCAGAGCTCTTCGTAGCTGCTAAAGTCTTCAGCATAGCCTGTCTCAGGTCCGAGCTGCTTTCCTGACTGGTTGTCGAATCCGTTGTAGAGAGCCAGCTGGAAGATCTTCGGTATGTTGAGATAGCCGGTAAGTATGTAGGCCTCATTGCCCCACGAACCAGTCTCGACACAGCCGGATGAACCGCCCTGTCTCGCGTCGTCCAGAGTCTTTCCTGCGTTCAGGAGTTCCTGCACGATCTCGTCCGTGTTATAGAACGCCGGCTGTCCCCAGCCCTCTCTTGATATCTCGCAGGCCCTCTTGAGGAATCTGTGAGGTGTCTTCTTGCTTATCTGCACGTTTGAATTAGGCTGCACCAGCCTCATCTCGTCCATGCAGTCGAGTATCAGATAGCTGACAGCGTTTACGCCGTTCGTGCCGTCTTCTTTGATACCGCCTGTATTGATGTTGGCAAAGTCTGTATATGTGCCGCTCTCCTTGAGAGTGACGCCGACTTTTACAGGTGCAGGCTGGTTGTTGAACTTGACCCAAAGGCACTCAAGAAGTTCAAGTGCCCTTTCATCATCGAGAATGCCGTCAGCTACATCCTTTTCATAGTAAGGAATGAGGTGCTGATCGAGTCTTCCCGGGCTGAAAGCATCCCACGGGTTCAGCTCTGTAGTCACCGCAAGATGGGTGAACCAGTACAGCTGTATGGCCTGCCAGTATGTCTGCGGTCTGTTTGCAGGCACTACCTCAAGATTGGCAGCCATCTGCTCAAGTTCTGCCTTCCTTACAGGATCAGTGCACTTCGCGGCCTCTTCTGTAAGGAGCTTATGATATCTCTCACCCAGTATCATAACGGCGTCGCAGTCGATCATCATCGCTTCGAGCTCGTCTTTCTTCTGAAGAGCTTCAGGGTCGTTCATGAAATCGAGGGCATCGATAGCGGCCTGGATCTCAAGCTTGTATTCAGCATAACCCTTTGTGAATACGTTCTTGCCGCCGCAGGTGTGTCCCGGGCCTCTCTGCTCCATGAATTCGGTGAACATACCGGCAGCATATGCCTCTTTCCATTCATCGGTCATGCTTGCGAGCAGCTTGTCTCTCATGGATTTGCCTTCCCAGTAAGGGATTATTATCTCTTCCTGGTCTTTGAGGTCCTGCTCTGTGACAGAATAGTTGACGACTGACCTGTCATTCATGATGTGCATGTCCTCGAGCGTGTGGCATGTGAGTTCAGGGAACGTCGGCGATGACTGCGGGTCTTTGCCCTTTTCTCCTACGATGAGCTCACCCTCACCCAGATACAGAGTCTTTCTCTCAAAATACTCTTTGAGCACAAGCGCTCTAAGTACAGGCAGCGAGACTTTGTCTTCCCACTTTTTGTACACTTCGGTCTCGATCTTGGCTCTCTCGAGATCGATATGCGGCTGCGTCTCCATGCTTACCTTGCGAAGAGCTCTGACTCTTGCATTCATTCCGCGTTCTTCCATGATTTTCCTCCGTCCGTCTATCCGCCGATGTGTAAATTTGTAAACCCTTCTTCTTCCCACTGTGTTACAAACGACTTCATCTCTTCATCCGAAGGCGCCGTAAGGTCTTCTGCCCCGTATTTTCTGCCGAGTTTGCCGTACTTGTGCGACCCTGTGCTGTGATACGGGAGAAGATTGACCTGCGCAGGTCTGATGCCGTTCTCATTGAGAAAGTCCATTATGTCCTTCATGGATCCCCGGTCTCCGTTCACCTCACTTACGACCGGTATCCTTATATATATCCTTGCACCTGACTTCGCCAGTTCTGTCAGATTGCTGAGTATGAGACTGTTGCCCATACCGATATACTTCTTGTGTTTTTCGTTATCAATAACCTTGATATCGTAAAGCCATGTGTGCACATACGGCAGTATCGCTTCATAGTTGCTGTACGGTGCCTGGCCGCAGGTATCTATGGTCACATCCACGCCCTCGCGGTGCAGTTTCTTTACAAGGCTCAGAATATAGTCACTGTCCATTGTCATGACTTCACCGCCTGAGAGCGTTACCCCTCCTCCTGACTGCTCATAGAACATCTGGTCCTGGAGGCATATCTTTACAAGCTCATCAACGCTGTAGTCATGTCCTACGACGGTGCGGTAATTACCGAGGCAAGCGGCTTCGCATTTTCCGCAGACGATGCATTTGCTGCGGTCCGTCACAGACTTATGGTCCCCGCCAATGCTGATCGCGCCCTGCGGGCATACAGTCGCGCATCTGCCGCATCCGGTGCACTTGGGGACATCGACCTGGAGTTCCTTTTCAAAACTCTGTGTCTCCGGATTATGGCACCAGAGGCACCTCAGATGACAGCCCTTGAAGAATACTGTCGTCCTGATGCCGTCGCCGTCATGTATTGAATATTTCTGTATATTTGTGACTGAATGCATTCTGCTTATACCGCATGCAGCTGCCGTCACCGGATCAGCCGAGGTTCGCTGTTTTCAGGATATTGGTGTCAAATGTGAATGTGAGTGAATCCTCAAGGCGAGCCCTCTTCATCGCAAGCTGTATCATGCGGTCAAGAAGTTCCTTATAAGGTACACCTACAGGCTCCCACAGATAGAACGAGAGTGAGCCCGGGATAGGGTTTATCTCGTTGAAGTAGAGCTTGTCTTCCTCTTCATCGATCATGAAATCGATGCGGGATACTCCGCAGCAGCCAAGCGCCTTGAAAGACTTTATGGCGAGCTCGCGGATTTCCTCGCGCTTCTCAGGTGTAAGATCTGCCGGGATCTTTCTCGAAAGGTTTGCCATGCCGGCACCCTTTGAGCCCGGGGCGCCCTTTGCGCCGCCCTTCTTGCCTCCGCCGTTTACATACTTGTCCTCATAGCTCAGGATCTCGCCCGATGTAAGCGGCTCTTCGCATTCCGATGCCAGAGCTTCATTCTCATCTCCGAGTACCGAGCAGTTTATCTCTCTGAGCTTTGAGATGGCGTGCTCCGCCATGACTCTCGCCGCGTATCTGAAAGCATCATCTATCGCATCGACAAGTTCGTCCCTTGTCTTAGCCACACCGATGCCTACGCTCGACCCCAGATTGACCGGCTTTATGATGACCGGATATCCGAAAGTCTTCTCGATATCATCCGCCGTGGCCTCAACGTCTTCATAATCAGCCATGGTGTACACCTTGGCGTCGAGCACCGGAACTCCGGCCTCCTTGAGCACGGCCTTGGTGATGAATTTATCCATGCTTATTGCAGAAGATGTGACATCAGGTCCCACGAAAGGCACGCCTATGGTCTTGAGATAACCCTGAAGGGCTCCGTCCTCAACGTTTGTGCCGTGGACGACTGGAAACGCGATATCTATGTCTACCGGCTTCATGCCGCCGAAGGTCTTGTGCGGATACTGCACCAGCTGCACCCTTCCGCCTTCGTTCACCATGATGACGCGCTGAGACTTCTTCAGCAGTCCCGGGATGTCCCTGTAGGCCTTGATGTCGCCGACATCACTGCCGGTATACATCTCGTTATCCTTTGTCATGTATACAGGTATGACCTCGTATTTTTCGGTATCCATGGCCATAAGAGCCTGGATGCCCGATATAACCGATACCTCGTGCTCGACGGTCTTGCCGCCGAACATCATCGCCACCCTTGTCTTCATCATTTTTCTCCTGTTGTTCTAATAGTTGTCCGGAAGGTCGTTCTCGAGCAGTATGTACTTATGCTCTTCAGTCTTCAGCGCGTACGCGCGGCTTATGGCATCCTCCACCTTATCGAAGACTTCGATGTTCTTCTCAGGGAAGCCCTTTGCCAGTATGCCTTCCTTTATAGGCTCGGTATGCTTTCTGCCAACCAGGAATATCCTGTCGCAGCAGTCAGCAGCGTAGCCTCCGAATTTTCTGTTGTATTCTGCCTCGTCCTCACCGAGTTCTACCATTCCCGGCGTGATGAGTATCCTCATGCCGTCCATGAGAGCCAGTGTCTCGACCGCGGCCTTCGATCCGATAGGGTTCGAGTTGAATGCATCGTCAATGATGGTCACGTCGCCGTGGTTCTTCATCTCCATCCTGTGCGGTACGCTCTGGATCTTCCTTACAGGGATCCTGAGTTCTGCAAGCGATATGCCGAGCTTATGAGCAACGGCAATTGCTCCCACAACGTTTATGACGTTATGAGCTCCTACCAGCTTCATGGAGAATCTCTCCGACTCTTCGTCCGGAGTATTTACGGTAAACTCGGTCCCGTGGTTTGTTACCACGATATCCGAAGCGTAATAGCCGCTTCCGGTCTTCTCTGAATGATACATCACAGGATCGTCGTAAAGCGGTCTGCTGCCCTTTCTCGAAGCGAGTTCCTCCGCGATGTATTCGTTGTCACCGTTAAGGAAGAGCATGCCGCCGTCAGGAACGGCATCGGCGAGCTCAAACTTGGTCTTCTGGATATTTGCGAGGCTCCCGAAGGTGTCGAGATGCTGCGGACCTATCGATGTGATGAGTCCGTGGTGCGGATGCACAAGGTCACAGTCCTCCTTTATCTCGCCTACATACCTCGCTCCCATCTCGCACACGAAGATCTCATGATAAGGTTTGAGGAACTTTCTTATCGTTATTACGATACCCATCGGAGTATTGTAGCTCTCAGGTGTGACAAGCACTCTGTACTTCTGCCTCAGCAGAGTCTCGAGGTAGAACTTGACGCTGGTCTTTCCGTAGCTTCCCGTAACGCCGATGATCGTGAGATCAGGATTCTCCCTGAGTATGCGCTTGGCGTCGTTGATGTAGTGATTGTTTACGCCCTTTTCGATAGGACGGTTCACGGTGTTTGCCCATTTGTTGAGGTGAAGCTGCATTCCGGTTACGAACGCGACCCATCCACTCAGCGGAAAGCCCGCCATAGCGCGGATGTCAAAGTCTCCCATAGCCGCGACGGCAGCCACCGGGACTATGAGCAGAAGCAGACAGATGACTATATCGGTCGCCACCATTCTCTTTACTCTCGGAGTAAACTTGAGAGGCTTCTTTGAATTCATTTCTTTCATCAGCCTGTACACCAGGATGATGACTATGAGCGTGATCCATATGATGACATCCATCACGAGCCCGAACCAAGGCTGCTTTATGAGCAAAGAGCCTCCGATGCTGATGAGACCGAGGCCGGCCGCAAACCTGAGTATCCACTGGAGATGACTGTTTCTCCTGAGCCACTCATTCTGCTCGTTGTTCATGTACGTGTTGAGCTGGAACATATGCATGTTGTAATGCAGCGCCAGCCAGAATGCTGGTATGCCGAGGATCAGCGAGATCAGTGCGCGTATTATCATGCGGCACCTCCGATCTTCAGGAATGCCCTCAGGATATTCCTGAACTCGACAGGCTTATAGAGGAACGAGAAGTGGTCTGTGCCGGTAAGCACAACAAGAGCCGCGTTCGGCATCTTCTCTTCCATCTTGTGGGCATCGCTTATCGGAGTGTCCATGTCGAGGTCGCCCCACACCAGCAGTACCTCCTGCTTTACGGAAGGCATCAGATGCTGGAGGTCTTCGTTGACGGCCATAACAAGGCATTTTTTCATCATCGGACTGGCATTCCTGTAGTCTTCGGATCCCTGCTTGCTCATCCAGTAATCGATGACCTCAGGGAACATCGAATGAACAGGCTTGCTGGTAAGGAAGTTTCTCTTTATCTTGTACATCCTTACCTTGAATTTCTGTGACGCGCTTCTCTCAGGCATAACGCCCGCGCTGTCTACCAGAACGATCTTTTCGATCTCAAAAGGTATGCTTTCCCTTGCAGCCAGCTTGATTATGACTCTGCCGCCGTATGAATGGCCCAGAAGGACCGCCTTCTTTATGCCGAGAGCCTCCATGAAACTGCAGAAGAAGTCCGCATACGCGTCAACGTTCCATGGCTCGCGCGGCTCGTCGCTGTTTCCGAATCCCGGCAAATCAAACTGGATGACCCTGTAGCTGTCGCTCACTGCAGCAGCGACTGAATCATACAGGCTCATCTCGGTTCCCCAGCCCTGGAGCACAACAAGAGTATCCGCGCCCTCAGGACCGCTTATTTTATAACTAATATCGTATCCGTCGATCGATATCTTCATTTGCTTTATTTATCTTCTTTCCTGGATTATTGTTCGCGGAATGTGATCCCGTCATCGGTCATCTCATCGACTATAGCGAGAGAATCGACCCTGTAGCCGCTGGCTCTCAGCCTGTCACCGCCCATCTGGAATCCTTTCTCGATCGCTGCAACGCAGCCTGCGAGTGCGGCTCCGGACTCCTCAACAATGCTGATAAGTCCTGTAAGAGCGCTTCCGTGAGCCAGGAAGTCATCGACTATGAGGATCTTTTCCTCAGGCTTCAGGAATTCTTTTGCGACGACGACATTGTTTGTGTCTCCGTGAGTGAATGACTTCACAGGAGTTGTATATACATCCCCCGATACGTTGGAGGACTTGTTCTTCTTTGCGTAGACGACAGGAACTCCCATTGCGAAGCCTGCCGATATTGCGATAGGAATGCCCGATGACTCGATAGTCAGTATCTTGGTCACACCGTCTTCCTTATACAAGTCAGCGATCTCCTCGCCTATCTCCTTCATGAACGCTGTGTCCACCTGCTGATTGAGAAAGCTGCCGACTTTGAGCACTCCGCCCGGCAGTATCTTACCCTCTTTCAGTATCATCTCTTCCATTCTCTTCATCGGTTATTTCTCTCCCTTTTCATGTGTTTTGTAAAGTTGCCTATACACAGTGAGAATAACACAAACAGAAGGTTTAAACAACACGGCCGCCGCCTTCAGACCGGCACCATTCTTCATAGCGCCTGTCATATTCTTCTTTCTCTTCTTCAGTCATATCGTCATAATCCACGGCAGCCGGATCCACGATCGCAAGATATGAGTAGATGACCTCATTTGCTGCTTCCTCGGGCGTTACGCCCTTCTGTTCCGCAAGCAGGAGCAGCTTCTCAAACTGCGGTCCGCTCAGATACAGATCAAGTTTTTTGATTTTGCTCATTTTGTCTTATTACCTCTCATTCCGCATCGATACACAGCTCAATGATACTTGATTAATTATCAAGCATCAACGGCCGGCAGCGCCTACAATTAAAGCGTATTTGAATTTAATTATGATTTACTTGAATAATTATCTGTTATTAAGTACTATTTATTTGTATTATCGTAAAGTAATCAGCATCTCTGTCAGGAAAAGAAATGGACATGAATATCGCAGAAAACATTAGATACCTAAGGAAAAAAGCCGGTATGAGCCAGGAGGAGCTGGCAGATAAACTGGGATACAGATCATTTACCACGATACAGAAATGGGAGTCAGGTGTCTCCACCCCTCCGATCGAGGTATTTACCCGGATGGCAGCTTTATTCGAAGTCGATCTGGATGATTTTGCGCGCACAGACCTTTCATCCGCAAGCGCGGAAAGGCAAAAGTCTTCCTCAGTCCCCGTATTCGGAAAAATACCTGCCGGTGTCCCGGTCGAAGCCATTGAAGATATCGAAGGCTTCACGCCTCTCCCGGAAGACCTTATATCATCCGGGAAAGAGTTCTTTTCACTCCGGATCAGGGGGGATTCCATGTATCCCAAATATCTCGACGGAGATATCGTCCTGTTTGAGCGTGCTGATGTATGTGAGAACGGTGATGACTGCGCTGTCAGGATAGGCGGCAGTGACGCTACCTTCAAAAAAATAAAAATGCTGGGCCACAGCATCATACTTCAGCCTATCAACCCTGAGTATGATCCGGTCCAGACCGATGGTTCAGCCGCGGATCCGCAGGTGGAGATCCTTGGCATCGCAAGAGAGATACGGAGAAAGGTGTAGATCAGAATATCTTGATCTCTGAAAGCTTTACTCCGAAGAGATCCGCTACTGCTATCACCTTGCCGACTGCCACGCGGGATATATCTTTTTCCCATGCATTGTAAGTCTGCACTGATATCCCCAGTTTTGTGGCAGTTTCCTTCTGTGTCCAGTTTTTGCGGGCTCTTAACTCCTTGAGTGAATATTGCATTTCAGTCCTCTCCTTTGGTTAGAACGATTATACTTGAATTATTTTCAAGTATCAACTTAAGCGCAACAAAAAGACCGTCCCTCACGGAACGGCCTTTTTATGTCAGTCTTTATGTACGGTATCACTTATTATTTGATATCGTTGTTTGTTGTTCCCTGACGGAACTGGCTTACGTCGCCTGTCTTCTCCTGATCAGGATACAGAGGAATAGCAGCAGCGTAGAGTGCAGCGCATGTTACGAGGTCCTTCTTCCATGTGATCTCGTTAGGAGCGTGAGCCTGGCTCTCTGCTCCAGGTCCGAATCCTACGCAAGGGATGCCGTAACGGCCCTGGATGGATACTCCGTTTGTGGAGAATGTCCACTTGTCGCAGAGCGGTCTGCCGTCTCTCAGATGCATAGCGCTAGGCGATCCGATCCTCTTCTCTCCGAAGAGTGCCTTGTGAGCCTCTACGAGAGCCTTTACGTGAGCCGAGCTCTCCTTGTTGATCCATGTCGGGAAGTAGCACTCTGTCTCGTAAACTTCGCCTGTCCAGGACGGTCTGTCATACATGTACATCGATACCTTGACGTCATCGCCGTACTTCTTAACGCTTGGAAGCTGTCTGATCTCTTCGAGGCAGCTGTCCCATGTCTCGCCGGCAGTCATTCTTCTGTCGATGGAGATAGCGCAGGAATCTGCTACTGCGCAGCGGCTTGGCGATGTGTAGAAGATCTGTGATACTGCGCATGTTCCGCGTCCGAGGAATCTTGCATCTTCATAGTGGTCAGGGTTGAACTTAGGATCGAGCATCTTCACAAGACCGTTGATCTGTGTGCTGTCGTCGCAGCCGTTGTTGTTCAGCTGTCTGACCTCGTCAATGATGTCTGCCATCTTGTAGATAGCGTTGTCGCCTCTCTCAGGAGCAGAGCCGTGGCAGGAGATGCCCTTTACGTCTACCCTGATCTCCATACGGCCTCTGTGTCCGCGGTAAACTCCGCCGTCGGTAGGCTCTGTCGAGATAACGAACTCGATCTTGCTTCTTGCATCTTCCGGACCGTTGAAGTACTTGTTTACGATGTACTGCCAGCACATTCCGTCGCAGTCCTCTTCCATTACGGAGCCGACTACCATGATCTTGTAGCCTTCAGGAATGAGGCCGAGGTCCTTCATGATCTTTGTGCCGTATACTGCTGATGCCATTCCGCCTTCCTGGTCGGATCCGCCGCGGCCGTAGATGATGTCATCTGTCTCATATCCCTTGTAAGGATCGTCTGTCCAGTTGTCGATGTTTCCGATACCTACTGTGTCGATGTGGGAGTCGATGGCGATGATCTTGTCTCCCTCGCCCATCCATCCGATAACGTTGCCGAGACCGTCGACTTCTACCTTGTCATAGCCGAGCTTTTCCATCTCTGCCTTGATGCATGCTACGACTTCGCCCTCTTCAGCGCTCTCGCTTGGATGCGAGATCATATCTCTCAGAAATCTGCTGATCTCCGGGCCGTAGGTTTCTGCAGCCTTCAGTATTGCTTCATAATCAGGTGTCATATTGTCTGCCTCCGTATAGTTAGTGATAAAAAAATATTGTAGAAAAATATTAATGTTGCTAAAATTATTTTATGGGTTAACGATAGATCTCCGAAAGTGAGCGCTTACCATGAAACACGATAAGGATTTTGAATTCGCCGCACGGGCTGCAAAAGGCATCGCCGGCCAGTTCGGCCGCAACTGCGAGGTCGTCATCCACGACTTACGAGGCGGTGATACCGAACACTCCATAATAGCCATCGAGAACGGCCATGTGACCGGACGCTCCGTAGGAGACGGACCGTCTCACATAGTGCTTGAGTCCCTTAAAGAGACCTCTGAATCGCTCGAGGACCGTGTATCTTACCTTACAAAGACCTCGGACGGAAGAGTCCTGCGGTCGACCACCATCTTCATACGTGATGAGGACGGAAAGGTCATAGGCCTTATGGGCATCAACTACGACATCAGTATGCTGGTCGCAGTGGATGGCGTGATACGCGATCTCACCGGCACTGATACGCAGACTTCAGAGCCTGAATCCATATCCCGCAATGTTGCCGACCTTCTTGATGAACTCCTTGAGCAGAGCGTCAGGCTTATCGGAAAGCCTACTGCCCTGATGAGCAAGGATGACAAGATCCGCGCCATTAAGTTCCTCGATGACAGCGGAGCCTTTCTTGTTACCAAGTCAGGTCCGAAGGTCTGTGAGTACTTTGGCATCTCGACATACACGCTTTACAGCTATCTTGATGAGATACGCTCACCGAAAGCCCAGTAATGCGGCATCCGGCGCGCTCCCTGCGGAGCGCTTTTTTTATGCGTGTATCCTTGTGCCGGTCTTTCCGTTGATGCCGTCCTTCGCCTTTTCGAGCAGCGTTATGAGTGCTGTCCTTCCCGGCTTGGACTCGGCGAACTTAACGGCCGCTTCTACCTTCGGGAGCATCGAGCCCGGTGCGAACTGTCCCTCTGCGATATATTTTTTAGCCTCTTCAGTGCTGATATCACCCAGCTTCTGCTGGTCAGGCTTTCCGAAGTTGATCATGGCATTCTCTACCGCTGTCAGGATGATGAGGAAGTCAGCATCGAGTTCCTCTGCCAGAAGCTCTGACGCGCGGTCCTTGTCGATGACCGCCGGGGAGCCCTTGAGGTGATTGTTCTCCGCTCTCGTTACAGGGATACCGCCGCCGCCGGCTGCGATCACGATGTGACCCGAATCCGCAAGAGTCCTTATTGTGTCTATCTCAACGATAGCCTTAGGTTCAGGGCTGGCGACCACTCTTCTGTAGCCTCTTCCCGAATCCTCGATAAAGACATGGTTTCTCAGCTTCTTCTTGGCTTCGGCCTCCTCCTTTGTGAGGAAAGGTCCTATTGGCTTTGTAGGATTCAGGAAAGCCGGGTCATCAGGGTCGACCTCCACCTGGGTCAGAACGCATGTGACATCCTTTTTGATCCCTCTGTCGAGGAGCTCTTCTCTGAGTTTGTTCTGTATGTCATAACCGATATATCCCTGGCTCATGGCAGTGCAGACCGAAAGAGGAAAATGCGGATGCTTTTCAGGATTCTCTCTCGAGAGAAGTGTCATAGCATCCTGGATGACTCCTACCTGAGGACCGTTTCCGTGAGAAACGACTACCTCATAACCCTCTTCTATAAGGTCTGCGATCGGTTTGACCGCGTCCGTGACGGACTTCATCTGTTCTACCAGGTTGCTCCCCAGAGCGTTTCCGCCGAGAGCAACTACTATCTTTTTCTTTTTCTTTTCCATAACCGTTACACCTGCTGTTTTCAATAATTAACGGAGCTGACGCGGTTTGTGTCGGCCGCGCCGGCTCCGTTTGTAAGTTTTTATTAGAATGCCTTTCTAGGATCTGCCTCTTCAAGAGCCTTCAGTGCAGCGACCGGATCCTTTACCTTTGCAAGGAAGATCATTGCCGCGATGATGTACGGCTTGTTTGATGCTTCCTTGTACAGGGAATCACGCGCGTGGTCGAATACCTTTGCAGTAACTTCACCATGCTCGCAGGATACTCCCTGGATATCTGCAGGAAGCGGATGCATGTACAGAGTATCGAGGCCGTTCTTTGTCAGCTTCATCATCTCGTCATCGACCAGCCAGTCCTGATGTGTCGCGTTCTGAGCGAGAAGTTCCTTTTCGAGTTTGTCGATACCTTCGAAGTCACCCTTGCCGTAGAGGTCTGTACGGATCTCCATTGCCTTGAAAGGAGCCCAGCTCTTCGGATAAACGATGTCAGCATCCTTGAATGCTTCTTTCATGTCGTTTGTGATGCTGAACTTTCCGCCGGATTCAGCAGCGTTCTTCTTTGCGACCTCGACAACGTCTTCCATAACCTCATAACCTTCCGGATGAGCAAGGACTACGTCCATTCCCATACGTGTCAGAAGACCGATGATGCCCTGCGGTACCGACAGCGGCTTTCCGTATGAAGGAGAATACGCCCAGCTCATAGCGATCTTCTTTCCCTTGAGGTTCTCAACTCCGCCGAACTCGTGGATCATGTGCAGTGCGTCTGCCATTGCCTGTGTCGGATGGTCGATATCGCACTGAAGGTTAACGAGTGTCGGCTTCTGCTCGAGCACTCCGTCCCTGTTTGCCTCTGTGACGGAGTCCATGAACTCATGCATGTAAGCATTGCCCTTGCCGATGTACATGTCATCACGGATACCGATGACGTCTGCCATGAACGAGATCATTGTAGCTGTCTCACGTACTGTCTCGCCGTGAGCGATCTGCGATTTCTTCTCATCAAGATCTGCTACCTCGAGTCCGAGCAGATTGCATGCGCTGGCAAAAGAGAAGCGCGTTCTTGTGGAATTGTCACGGAAGATCGAGATGCCGAGTCCCGAATCGAAGATCTTTGTGGATTTGTTACGTTCTCTCAGGTCTCTCAGTGCGTCTGCGACTGTGAATACAGCCTCGATCTCATCATCAGTCTTTTCCCATGTAAGGAAAAAGTCGTTTTCATACATGTCAGCGATGTTAAGCTTTGAAAGCTTTTCTGCAAGTTCTGTTGCTTTGGACATAGTCTTCTCCTTTGATGCTATTTATATCTTCAAAATCTAAAATTATTTTATGTTTCCTAAACTATTTTTATTATACTTGCGGAATCGTTGATTTCAATGGTTTTTTGGAGAAAAAATCATCTTTTTGCCAGGACGCTCGGACCGCGTCTGAGATATTTTCCTTCTCCCTTCTCACCGAGGAATTTGCCATTGTCTACGATCTCTTTTCCGCGCAGAAATACCTTTTCTATGCTGCCCTCAAGATCCATTCCTTCATAGCACGAATAGTCAGAAGCGCCGCGGATGTAGTCCCTGTCGATATGCGTGACTTTGCCCGGATCTATGATAACGATATCTGCATCCGTTCCCGGCTCAAGACTTCCCTTCTGAGGATACAGGCCGAACATGCGGCAAGGTTCTGAGCTCGCATACTTTACCAGCTGCGGCAGACTTATGCGTCCTTTCATGAAGCCCTCTGAGAACATCAGCATGAGTCTCTCCTGCACACCCGGCGCGCCGTTCGGACATTTTGTGAAGTCATCCTTCCCGTACTGCTTCTCGGCTTTGCCGGCTCTGAAGTGGAACGGGCAATGATCGGTCGCCACTGTATCGATAAGTCCGCCTTCAGAGAGGGCCTGCCAGAGCTCTTCTCTGTCCTGATCCTTGCGGAGCGGCGGAGACATTATAGCCTTGAGCCCTTCTGACGGGTCATCATACATGCTGTCATTGAGTATCAGGTACTGTATGCAGGTCTCGACACCAAGATTAGGCCTGTTCTCGGCTCTTGCCTTCATTACTTCGTGAAGACCCTCGGCACTCGAAAGATGAACTATGTACAGAGGCGCATCCCCGGCCAGGGCCGCAAGATGGATCATCCTGTTTACAGCCTCAGCTTCCACTCTCGGCGGTCTGCTGAGAGGATGGTACTTTGCCTCGGTATGGCCCTGCTCGATGAATTCCTTTCTCAGCTGGGTCAGCACACCGTGGTTCTCGCAGTGGACTGTGATCACTATACCGGCTTCCTTTGCGGCTCTGAGCACATTGAAAAGCTCATCATCCTGAAGCCCGAAGTCGTAAGTCATATAGACCTTGAAGCTGGTGATACCCTCTTTTTCCTTTATCTCAGCAAGCTCTCCAAGCCTGTCTGCAGTCACCGGATGCTGGATAACGCCGTGGAATCCGTAGTCTACCACAGCATTCCCGTCTGCAAGCCTGTGATACTCATTGACCTGGTGCCAGAGGCTGCAGTCCTTCGGACCGAATGCCATGTGATCGACTATCGTTGTAGTGCCTCCGCAGGCAGCTGCGACAGTGCCGTCATAGAAGTCGTCTATCGCCCTAGCAAAGCCTACATCCAGATCCATATGCGTATGCACGTCAACAGCTCCCGGCATCACGTACATGCCCGAAGCATCGACTATCTTCGCATCATCACAGGAGATGTCTTCTCCTATCGCGCTTATTTTACCGTCTTCGATAAGGATATCGCCCCTGAAGACCTCAGAGTCTGTGGCGATGGTCCCGTTTTTGATTATTGTTTTCATGGATGAAACCTCATTTTAAATACAACGTGCGAGGCTATTTGTCTTCCGGCTTCCTGTAATAGGTGTTCTCAAGCGGAAGCCTCGTCCTGAGCACCTTATCTTTGGCGTAGTACGCTCCGGCTATGGCAGGCGCGGATGGTATGGTCGTTATCTCACCTATACCCTTGGCGCCGAACGCGACATCGAGCTGGCGGTCCTTCTCCACATGTATAGTGTGTATCTTAGGTATGTCCGTGGATCTCATGAGGCCGAGAGTACCGTATTTTGCCTTTGGAACGCAGTCCTCGAGCGGCCAGTTCTCAGTCAGTGCATAACCCATGCCCATAAGCACGCCGCCTTCAATCTGTCCTGACATCGAAAGCGGGTTGACTACTCTGCCGGCATCGAAGGCCGCGTAGATATCCGTGACTCTGCCCTCTTCATTGAGTACCGCGACATTGGTGGCGTAACCATAGGCTATATGGCTCTTCGGATGAGGTTTGTCTGAGCCGAGAGGATCCGTAGGATCAAAGTACTCGTAGCTGTATTCCCTGCCGTTGAGTCTGTCCAGGGTATCCTCACTGATGCCCTCTTCATCCATATCCTTCTTGAGCTTCAGTGCAGCGCCTCTTACCGCCTCTCCGGTGATCAGTGTCTGTCTCGAGCCCGATGTGGTTCCCGAATCCGGCGCGTTCTCGGTATTGCAGTGTCCGAACCATATCCTGGAGATAGGAAGATCGGTGACCTCCGCCACATCCTGGCAGAATACTGTCTGGCAGCCCTGACCTATGTCCGAAGCCGCCGTGCGTATAACGACAAGCCCATCTTTTATCAGGAGCGTTGCCCTTCCTTTGTCAGGCAGGCCGACTCCGACACCGGCGTTTTTCATCGCACATGCGATGCCTACTCTGTCATTAGGTGCGGCATCATAGAACGGCTTTACCGCCTCAAGAGTCTCTCTTAAGGCCGTCGATACATCGGCCATCTGTCCGTTAGGCAGCTCATCTCCCGGCGCAATGGCGTTGCGGTATCTCATCTCCCACGTGCTTATGCCGACCTTCTCAGCCAGCACGTTCAGGATCGATTCGAGAGCAAACTGGCTCTGGCATACCCCGAATCCTCTGAACGCTCCTGCCGGAGGATTATTGGTATAGTAGCCGAAGCCCCTAATATCCGTATTGTGATAGTTGTAAGGACCCACGCTGTGGGTACATGCTCTCTCAAGTACAGGCCCGCAAAGGCTGGCGTACGCCCCGGTATCGAAGTTGATCTCGCAGTCGAGCCCCGTAAGTATCCCGTTCTCGTCACAGCCAATGGTAAAAGTACCTTCCATGGCGTGCCTCTTAGGGTGCACCATCAGGGATTCTTTTCTGCTGAACTTCACCTTCACCGGCCTTCCGAACTTCACAGCGGCCAGCGCCGAAAGATGCTGTGTCGTAACATCTTCCTTGCCGCCGAACCCTCCTCCTATGAGCTGGTTTTCAACGACGACTCTTTCAGGTGTATCCTGCCACCCGAACATTATTAAGACTTCCTTGCGGGTATCGAAAGCGCCCTGATCGGTCGACAGTATCTTGACCCCGTCCCTGTACGGGAAAGACACGGCGCACTCAGGCTCAAGGAAGGCATGCTCGGTGAACGGCGTGCTGAAGTGCTCAGTGACCGTATACGCGGACTCCGCAAGCGCCTTTGCCGCATCGCCTCTTACTACATGCCTCTGCTGGCAGAGATTGCCCGGAGCATGTGCGTGCAGCTGCGGAGCGCCTTCCTCTTTCGCTTCATCTATATTTCTCACAGGCTCGAGCGGCTCGTATTCGACTTTTACAGCCTTCTTGGCCTGCTCCAGTATGTATGGCGACTCGGCTACGACCAGGCATATGGCATCTCCCATCATGCGCGTAGTGTCGCCCTCTGCTATCATTACATCCCAGTCCTGCTGTATGTGCCCGACCTTGTTGTTTGGCACATCCTCTGCAGTCAGGACGCCGAGCACACCCGGCAGGGATTCCGCTTTTTCTTTGTATATCCTTTTGACTACCGCTCTCGGATATTCAGATCTGACCGCTGACGCGTATGCCATCGGCGGCATTTCCGGATCGACGACGACGGCAACATTGCAGTTTGGCTCGCCCTTTTTATAAAGGTTTTTGCCTACGGCAACATTGCCCGCTTCCTTCTCGGCTTTATATTCTTCTTCGCTCCATTCCGCGCATTCCATGATCAGATCCGGCCTGTCTTCAGGAATGAAACACTCAGGCCCTATATCATCCGGATACTTTCCGTATCCCAGCACCTTCTTGGTCACATCTATACGGAAGACATTCTGTCCTATACCGAACCTCGCCGCATTCTCGCGGTTATGGTACAGCTCTATGCCCGATGCTTCCGCAGGGTCGTAGAGCGATCCTTTTACCGAGATGAATGACTGCTGCTGATACATCTCCCCGAAGTTGAACTGCGTGATATTTTTTATCTCTTCATCACCGCGCAGAACAGCCGCAGCCCTTCTTATACCGGTGATGATCTTTTTATATCCTGTGCAGCGGCATACATTGCCCCTGATCGCTTCCTCTATGTCATTCGTCGTAAGGTCCGGCTTGCGGTCGATCAGCGCCTTTGCGACCATGACCATGCCCGGTATGCAGAAACCGCACTGTACCGATCCTGCGGTTCCGAACGCATAAACAAAGGCTTCCTTCTCCCTGAGAGAAAGCCCTTCTACGGTCAGTATATTCTTGCCTTCTGCCTTCTTCGTAGTCAGCACGCAGGATTTTACGGCATATCCGTCCACGATGACCGTACATGTGCCGCAGGCTCCTTCGGAGCAGCCGTCCTTGACTGAATACAGCTTCAGATCATCCCTCAGATACCTGAGCAGAGGCTTGTCTTCTTCGGTCGTTCTTATGACCCCGTTTACTGTAAATGTATACGGCATTTCCTTACCTCCTCTCTGCTCAGTCTGTCATGATGCCGTGCAGGTCGCGTATGACTCCGCGCGGACACTTTACTGCGCACATGCCGCAGCATATGCATTTATCCGGATCTATCACGGCACGGTTATCTGTCACATGAACAGCGTCTGCCGGACAGTTCTTTTCACATAATCTGCAGGCGATGCATGAGTTGATGCATGCATCCCTCGCAGCCTTGCCCGCGTCCTTGTTGCTGCAGGCAGGCTGTATATTGAAGCCTTCACCGACTATATCTATTATTCCCTGCGGGCATGCTTTTGCACAAAGACCGCATCCCACGCATTTTTCCGTATCGACGGCAGCTATGCTGTTCTCTCCCACACTTATTGCGCCAAGACGGCAGGCCTCAGCACACATACCGCATCCGATGCAGCCGTATGTGCAGCTTACGCTCCCGCCTCTGCAGCGCACATATGCAATTCTTTTGATCTTCTTAGCCATCTGATTTCTCCTGTTCTTCAGAGCCGGTCGCCGGCATATGAAAGTATCGCTTCGAGCACGCCCCCGCCGATCGCGGTAGCCTTATCGGAGACCATCCTGTAGTCAACGGTGCTGCCTCTCGGATCGACGTCTCCTGACTTCATGCCTTTGCTGACTTCAACTCCGTCCTGAAGCAGGCCTCTTATCATGCCTGCAGTCAGAGCATAGACCGGTTCTCCGTCAACATTGGCGACCCTCTCGCCTTCGCTTACCAGATCACCTATATTCTTTTCGGGATGGAATACTCCGCTGCACGGAGCCTTGATAAGACGCCTTATGGTCTCTCCGCCAACGTTTCCGGGCACCCCCGTATTAGGGCTGGCCGAACCCTTCCATATGACTCTGCCGAGAGTATGCCCGCGCATCGTCTCGATGACTGCATCGCAGTCCTTGCCCGCTGTAAAACCGGGTCCTACAGCGATCACCAGAGGAGCATCGTCAATATGCGTTCCGGTGTTTTTCTTTGCTATGATCGCGTCCACTATGACCTCGGGCTTAAGCACAGCAATAATGCCTGCATCGGGATCCGGCATGACCGGTATGACTCCCCTGCGCAGGCAAGCCCTTACTTCTTCCTCAGAACAGGCCTTTTCTGCCTCTATATTTTCTACTTTTGTTTTGCCAAGACGGACCGCCTCCGAAAAAGCGACTGACCTTCTTACCGCCGTAGGTACCGGCAGATCCGTCATGACCACATCTATTCTGGAGCGGTGCAGTCTGACAGCTATTCCGCTGGCAAGATCCCCCGCCCCTTTTATAACAACTAACATTAATAAACTTCCTTGTACTGATGTCTTAAGGACATTTCTTCGGCGGGTACATAAAAGCCCTGAAATGAAGCTCTGATGTACCCGCCATTAAGAATTTCCTGATCTATCCGATAAGATATCCGTAGTTTTCCTTTACTGCCTTGATGAATGCCAGCACTCCTTCCGGCAGAGCGCACGCTGGGTCTGCGATGTCATGCTCGGCAGCATTTCCGAACAGCCTTACGCATACCTTTGTGTCTCCTGTGAACAGGAATCCGTTGTTCTCGCTGTCCTTGAAGTCCTCTTCGCTCCAGAACAGAGTGAACTTATCCTTGTAAGGACGTCCGCTGTACGGGCAGAATACCGCACAGTTTCCGCACTCGTTGCACATGCCGTCAACATGCAGGATCTGAGGCTTAACGAAGCCCGGAACATCGATAACGACATTCGCTCTGTTAGGACATACGTCTGTGCAGACCTCGCATACCGTGCTGCAGCCGAGGCATCTGTCATCAGCCTTGCCCTCAGGAGCATCCTTGAGATCTCCCTTTCTTCCGAGCAGCTTGTCCATGTCGCCTGCAGCGTTTGCAGCTTCGCAGGCATCGAACTTAGCTCCGGTGATCGCAGCTGCGACTGTCTGTGCATCAGCGATAGCCTTTACTACTGTTGCAGGACCTCTTCTGCAGTCTCCTGCTGCGTACAGGCCAGGTACTGTCGTCATCAGGTTCTCATCAACAACAGGTGCGCCCTTCTCTGTGAGCTCTGCTCCTGCTGCCTCGTAGAGACCTGTCATGATGCGCTCACCTACAGCGCAGATGACTGCTGTTGCAGGTACCTCGCAGAATTCGCCTGTTCCTACAGGTGATCTTCTGCCGCTTGCGTCAGGCTCGCCGAGAACGTTGATCTCACACTTCAGCATGCCGTTCTCTGTTCCGACAGGTGCGAGGAGTTCCATGAACTCGACTCCGTCCTCTATGGCCATTACCAGCTCTTCCTCATCAGCCGGCATGTTGCGTCTGTCTCTTCTGTATACAAGACGTACGTGCTCGACTCCCGGCTGTCTCTTTGCGGCTCTTGCTACGTCCATAGCTGTGTTTCCGCCGCCGATGACGACTACGTCTGTTCCCAGATCGCATGCGCCAGGCTGAGCCTTTACTGCCTGCAGGAACTCAAGAGCATCGATCTCATCACCGTACTTGAGAGCCTTGCGGCCGTGTGCCCATGCTCCGATGCAGACTACGATGTTCTCGAAGCCTTCATCCTTAAGCTCCTGCACGGATGTGATCTCGCGTCCTGTGACCATCTTTGCGCCGTATGCGGAGCAGAGTGCCACGTCGCTGTCGATCGCCTCATCGCCGATCCTGAATCCAGGGATGACGTATCTCGGAACGCCGCCCATCTTGTCCTGCTTCTCGAATACTGTTACATCAGCGCCTGCTCTTGACAGGAACGAAGCTGCAGCAAGTCCTGCAGGACCTCCGCCGATAACAGCTACCTTCTTGCCGGAAGGTGCAGCAGCCTTGAGGCCCGGAAGAACCTTAGCGCATGCTGCCTCAGCAGCCATCAGCTTGACCTCACGGATCCTGAGAGCCGATTCATAGTGGTTTCTCATGCATCTGTCAGCGCAAGTATGCGGGCAGATGGTTCCTGTTGTGAACGGAAGTGCGTTCTTCTCGAGGATTATCTTAAGAGCTGTCTCGCTGTCGCCCTTCTCCATTGCCTCGAGGTATGCAGGGATGTCCTGATTGATCGGGCATCCGCCGCTGCAAGGAGCTGTGAAGCAGTCGAACATCGGCAGGTCTTCGCCGTTCTTTCTGTCAGGCAGCGGCTTGATTGGCTTGCGGTTTCTGTCTCCCTGGGAGACCTCAACAAGCTTCTCGACCTTTCCGAGATCTACGCCCGCGAATCTCTCGCAGCCGCAGTCCATCAGCTTTTCACCGATCTGGGACATTCTCTGGTACCCGCCCGGCTTAAGGACTGTAGTAGCCATTGTGATAGGCCAGATGCCTGCTTCGAATATATCCTTGATGTTGAAGAAATCTGCGCCGCCCGAGAAGCTGATCCTCAGCTTTCCGTCAAACTGCTTTGTTATCCTTCTTGCCAGTTCGATGGTCAGCGGGAATAAGCTGCGTCCGGACATATACATCTCTTCTGACGGAAGCTCCCCTGCCTTTACATCCACAGGGAATGTGTTTGTGAGCTTGACTCCGAATTCGAGGCCTCTGTCATCGCAGAGCTTCTGCAGTCTCTCGAACATCGGGACTGCATCCTTCCACTGAAGGTCTTCAAGGAAGTGATGGTCGTCGAACGCGATGTAGCTGAATCCGAGTGAGTCCAGTCTCTCTCTTGCGAACTCGTATCCGAGCAGTGTCGGGTTGCACTTGATGAATGTGTTAAGCCCCTTCTCTTTGATCAGATAGGATGCTATCCTCTCGATCTCATCAGGCGGGCAGCCGTGCAGTGTCGACTCTGTAATGGAGTTCGAGATCCTTGCAGGGATGGATCTGATAAAGTCCTCATCGACATTCTTAAGTCTTCCGTCCTTTACAGCCTGCAGCGATACTTCCATGGCATTTCTGAAGACTTCCGTACCGGAAGCATCCTTCATGCCGTCTATGTAAGTGTTTACCTTATCCTTCTTGATCCCCTCGAGATCGTAGCCGACGGACATGTTGAATACAAATCCGTCAGGATCGCCCAGTCCCAGCTCTTTGGACAGGATCTTGCAGATGAACCATGCCTTTACATACTCATCAAATGCCTGATGCACATAAAGCTCAGTCGACCACTCGCAGTTGTAGCACTCGTCGTGAGCCGTGATGCAAGGCTTTGCAACACACGCCGCGAGGTCCGGACCGTCCATGTCCTGCACGGTCTTGAGTTCGAAGAATCTCGAACCTGCAACATATGAAGCTATGATGTTCTGCGCGAGCTGCGTATTAGGACCGGCAGCCGGGCCGAACGGCGACTCTATCTTCTCATCGAAGATCGGCAGCGCCTGGCCGTTGGTATGTTTTACAAGTTTCGAAATGCCGAATATGCTTTTGCTCTTTCCATACTCTTCGAGTACCCAGTTGAGCAGATGGTCATACGGCATCGGTCGCATAATGTCACTCATACTTTTGATCCTCCTCTTACTGATATCTGCACTCTTCTAGTATTCCCTGTGATTGAGATCGCCCCAGAGCTTCTTGCTCTGCTCCAGAGTCCAGGCATTGATTGCCTCCTCATCGATACCCACGAATTCTCTGTCCTTATACAGTACCTTTCCGTTGATGATCGTCGTTCTGCAGTTTTTGCCCATCATTCCGAAGATCATGTGGCCGTCGATGTTCTCGTCCGAGAACGGTGTAAACGGCTTGTAATCCATTACGATGACGTCTGCTGCAGCGCCTGCCTTCAGGATGCCGAGAGGCTTTTTGAAGTACTTGGCAGCGATCTTTCTGTTGTTCTCGAAGAGCATCGTGCAGTCCTCTCCCCATGCAACGTTCGGCATAGCAGCGTTGTGTCTCTGAATGATGAGGAATACCTTTAAGCTCTCGAGCATGTCGTGCGTGTAAGCATCGGTTCCCATACCGACCGTGATGCCCTTTGCCATCATCTGGAGCACAGGTGCGCAGCCTACCGCATTGCCCATGTTGGACTCAGGGTTATTGACTACCATTGTGCCTGTCTCCTTGATGATGTCCATCTCGGCAGGGCTCACGTGGATGCAGTGTCCCAGAAGTGTTTTGTCTCCGAGGAGTCCGTTGTACAGCAGTCTGTTTATCGGTCTGCAGCCGTAGTTTCTGAGGCTGTCATAGACATCGTTCATGCCCTCAGCAACATGGATGTGGAATCCTGTCATGCCGTCGTTGGCCTCTACCATCTTCTCGAAAGTCTTGTCCGAGATAGTGAAGAGAGCATGACCGCCGAACATGGCCTTTATCATGTCGTCGTCTTCCTTCTGTGCCCATTTCGCGAACTCAGCGTTCTCCTGAATGCTCTGAAGAGTCTTTTCCTCGCCGTCTCTTTCGGATACCTCATAGCAGAGGCACGATCTCATTCCGAGCTCCTTGGCTACATCCTTGATCGCGAAGAGCGATCCCGGGATCTCGCAGAAGCTTGCGTGATGGTCAAAGATGGTCGTGACACCGTCTCTGATGCAGTCGAGTATGGTCGCGTATGCGCTGGCCTTTGTGCCGTCTATGGTCAGATGGCGGTCGATGTTCCACCACATCCCGTCGAGTATCTCAAAGAAGTTTGTAGGATTGTGGCCATCAATGGCCAGTCCTCTCGCGAGACCGGAATAGATATGCGTATGCGCGTTGATAAGGCCCGGCATGATGATGCCGCCCTTTGCATCAACGAATTCAGCATCAGGATACGCTGCCTTCATGTCGGCAAACGTTCCGACATCCTTTATGATTTCGCCGTCGATGACGACCGCTCCATCCTTAAGATAAGGGAATTCAGGATCCCTTGTGATCAGTTGTCCGTTTCCTATTAAAAGCATGTAATATCCTCCCTTCTGCACCGTTTATTATTTTATCTTCCCTAATTCTCTCAATATCTTCTCAGGAGTCATCGGCCAGCTTCTCATCCAGACGCCGCAGGCATCGTGGATGGCGTTGCCGATAGCCGGAGCCGCGCCGTTGCATGCGATCTCAGAGATCGACTTGGCGCCGAACGGTCCGTCCGGATCGTCCACGTCTATCAGGACAGCTTTGAAGTCATCAGGCTGCTCCGATATCATCGGGACTCCGTAGTCCGTCATGTTTGCGTTCACACAGCGGCCGTCCTTGTCGAGGATCATATCTTCATAAAGCGTATGACCTATCGATTTAAGTGACGCGCCGTACATCTGGCAGAGAGCTGCCTCCGGGTTGATCGGAGTGCCCGCATCCTGGACGGCGTAGAACTTCTGGACCTTGACTTCACCGGTCTTGATGTTGACAGCGACCTGTGCGAAGTGGGCTCCGTAAGGCACCGAAGATGCCGCTGTTGTGAAGCTTCCCGGAGCTATAAGATGTCCGCGGCCCGTTCCAGATGTGGCTGTGTGTATGATCTCATAATACGATAACTTTTTACCCGTCTTCTTGGAGATGACCTCGCCCGGCCAGTCAAGTTCCATGTCGTCCTTGTCTTCTCCAAGCTGCTGAGCCGCCTCATTGAGTATCATTTCCTTCAGTTTGGTGGATGCGACCACTGCCGCATTGCCGCTGAAGAATGTTCCCGACGATGCGTACGAGCCTGTATCGAAGGCTCCGGAGTCAGTATCACCTGTTATGACGGTGATCCTCTCAACAGGTACGCAGAGTATGTCGCTGGCCACCTTCGCTATGATGGTATCGAGGCCGGTCCCGATATCTGCGGCTCCGGACAGCACTATTATGGAGCCGTCCATCTCGAGTTTTGCAATCGCGTTCGCGTGGTCGAGACCCGGAAGACCCGAGCCCTGCATTATCATCGCGAAGCCCTTTCCTATCTTCCAGTCAGGGTCATCGCTCTCCTCGCGCTTGCCCCACTCGATCATCTCGCAGCCCTTCTCGACTGCTTCTCTGAGTCCGCAGGATCCTACCGGAACGACGTTTCCTTCACGTCCCTCGCCGAGGCCCTTTAAGATCTCGAGCATGTAACCCTCTTCGACATGGTTTTTGAGGACCATTTCCTTGTAGTCAACTCCGAGCTTGTCCGCGAGTTCGCACATAGCCATCATGAGGCCGTATGTTCCCTTAGGCGTGCCGTAGCCCTGATAAGCTCCGGCAGGCGGAGTGTTCGTATAGTAGATCGTAAGATCGTATTTCATGTTGTCGCACTTGAACAGCGGCAGAGTCTTTGAGCAGCTGTTCATAGGCACTGTCAGTGCGTGATTTCCGTACGGTCCGGTATTGGCGTCTACCTTCATGTAGATGCCCGTGATGGATCCGTCCTTCTTGCCGCCCATCTTTACATGGACGCGCATCGGGTGCCTGGTGGAGTTCGCGATAAACTCCTCCTCGCGCGTGTTGTGATAAAGAACAGGTCTTCCTGTCGCGAATGTGGCGTATGCAGTAAGGTCCTCAACGAGGATGTCCTGCTTGGAGCCGTATCCGCCTCCTACCCTATTCTTTATGACGTGTATCTTGTTCTGCGGCAGACCCGTTACCCAGCTGACGATACGGCGCACATGATACGGCACCTGAGTGCTTGCGTAGACTATGAGTCTTCCGTTCTCGAGTTTCGAGAAACAGATGTGTGTCTCAAGCGGCGTATGCTGGATCTGGCTCGTCTGGTATGTTGCCTCGACCACAGCGTCAGCCTCTTCGAAGGCCTTGTCCACATCGCCTATGCCGCCGTGGTTCGCGGCCGCCACGTTGTGGAGCACATCTCCGTGCAGAGGGAACTGATATACTACCTTGCCCTCTCTCTCGTCTCCCGAAAGTTTAGCGTTGTATTCGTCAAGGTCGTCCGGGGCACCGGCGTTGTACTGGACTCTTCCGTTGTGCACCAGCGGAGCGCCCTCTGCCATTGCCTCCTCGACCGTAAATACGGCGTCCAGCGGCTCGTATTCGACCTCGATGAGGTCACGTGCCTTTATCGCTTCTTCGAGCGTCTCAGCGACGATGGCAGCCACACGGTCGCCAACGTGTCTCACCTTCTTGTTGAGAAGGCGCCTGTCGTGAGGCGACGGTTCAGGCTCGCCCTGACCTGCCGACATGTAGGTGACATCCGGGCAGTTGTATGCGGTTATGACCTTGATGACTCCCGGAAGCGCCTCGGCTTTTGATGTGTCGATCTTATTTACATAAGCGTGGGCATACGGCGAGCGGAGGACCACCATGTAGCAGGTGTCATCATCCACGTAATCCTCTACGAATGCCCTCTCTCCCGAGACCAGCTGAGGAGCGTCTACCTTAGGCATCACCTTGCCGACCGCCTTTAACTGAGGTCTGAACTCAGGAGCGATCTCGGTCTTGTATTCACCTGTCGCCAGTTTCTCTTTGATGAGTTCCGCAGCCAGATAGTACTGCTCGTAGCCGGCGTCACGGATGAATATGCCGGAGAGCACATCCTTAACATCCTCTCTTGAAGGATCCGGATTGTTGTCAAACAGCCATGTCATGAGAAGCGCAGCCGCAGGAGCGTTGTATGCGCTCTGTACGACTCCGGCATCGATCAGAGCCTGCTGCACTACTGTAAGGTGCATGGAGTCTCCCAGGCTGTCCGGTGTTACGATCTCGCAGCCCTCAGCCTCTCCGGCGAGAACCAGATTCGCGAATACCGGGGTCCCGTCAAGGAGCACGGTGTCGCTTCCGCAGAAGCCCTCTGCATCATCGCTGTCTCTGACCGCAAAGTTGCCATTTTTGAGAAGCATCTCGCGGAGGCTCTTTACAGGATCGATGTCTATCGAGCGTTTTTTGCCGTTGATAGTGCAGTTGATCATGACTCCACCTCCTTTCCGGAGCCGGATGCAAGTCCGGCACGGAAGTCACATGCGGTGACGCCCATCAGATAGCGCTTGTAGTCTTCGCCTCCGAACATGTCTGCTTCGACTTTTATGGCGTCCCAGTTTCTGAACCAGCTGATTATGTCATCGTCGGACATCTCAGGATCAGCCTTGAGCGCCTTTTCGAAATCCATCAGGCGGTATATCCCGCTGTTCTTGAGCGCAGCGGCCATCACGATACCGTCCCCGCAGACGGCAGCGCTCATCGTAAGCACCGCGTGGCTCTGCGCCGTATTCGAATAGCGCTTCGACATAAGTTTTATCTTTTCAGGTACCGTTACTGAGAGGATCAGACAGCCGGCATATTCAGCCGCCTTGTCAAGATACTCTTCGATACCGATGCGGCACGATCCGCCGCTGCCGGCCAGTTCAAGGACAGCACCGGCCGCTATGAGTGCCGGGATCATATACGAATCGCTCCTCATGGATGCGATGTTGCCGCCTATAGTGGCCATGTTGCGTTTTGTGCGTGATGCCATGAAATGCGCTGCTTCCCTGATATATGCCGGCACCTTATCCGATTCTATAAGCTGCTGGAATGTGCACATGCTTCCGATGGTCACATATCCTGCATCGCTTTCGATGCCGTCAAGTCCGCTGCATTTTTTCAGGGATATCAGTGTCTCAGCGTCCACGGAAGAACCCAGACGGTTTACTTCCGTACCCCCTGCAAGGAAGGCTGCCTGCGCTGTCTTTGCGCTGATCGCCTCTTCAGGGCTCTTTGCCATTAACAGTTGACTAGCCATAAGCATTCTCCTTGCGATCTCTGTGCTACTTGAAAGGCATCGGTTCCGGATATTCCGTGATGCCCTGCGAATTTACGAGTTCGGCCTCTTCATACTTGCCGAGATGTCTAAGCATCGTCTTCTTGACGGCACGGAAGATGTTCTCATATCCGGTGCACCTGCAGAGGTGTCCCGACAGAGCCTTCCTGAGCTCGTCATCCGTATATTCTTTACCTGAATTAACTATCTCCCAGCTGGTCATTATGAAGCCCGGAGTGCAGAATCCGCACTGTATGGCTCCTTCATCCACGAAAGCCTGCTGGATGTCAGAGAGCTCTCCGCCCGGGCCCGTAAGACCTTCGAGCGTCCATATCTCCTTGCCTTCTGCCCATACAGCAAGGTAGATGCACGAGTTGAAGCCCTCGCCGTTTATTATGACGGTGCACGCTCCGCACTCGCCTACCTCGCAGCCCTTCTTTACCGAAGTCAGGCGGAGGTCATTTCTAAGCATGTCAGTGAGTGACTCGCGCACATCCACTATCTGCTCTATCTCTTTTCCGTTAACGGTGCAGTGGACCACCTTGTACTGCTTACTCATCAACTTCACCTCCTGCAAGCTTTACACACTCTTTGAGAGCACGTTCAGCCATGACTACCGAAATGTGCTGACGAAGAGCCTTTCCGGCACGCCAGCTGTCACGCGGATTAACATCCTGCAGTACAGTCAGCGCGAATTCCTTTATGTTCTCTTCGTTTATTACCTTTCCTTTGATGAATTCCTCAGCACTGTATGCCCTGATAGGGATCGGTGACGCAACGCCGTATCCTATGCGTACGCGCTCGAATCTCTTTTTGTCATCGCTCAGAACAGCGTTGACCGAGCAGCCTGTGGTCGCGATATCAAGGGCGTTTCTCATCGAGTATTTGATATAGTGGCCGAAGCAGTTTTCGTAGGATTCCTTCGGGATCAGTATCGCTGTCTGGATCTCATCAGGTCTTATGTCAACTACCTTAGCCTTAATATAGAAGTCCTTTATAGGAACGCGCCTTGTTCCTTCGGAACCGGTAAGCTCGATCACCGCATCCCACGCCATCAGCGTCGATGCTGAATCAGCAGAAGTTACTCCGTTGCAGGTATTGCCTCCGATGGTTCCTATCGCTCTTATCTGAGGACCTCCGACCATGTCGACGGCCTCTCCGAGAACGTTTATATATTTCTGGATTATAGGGTCATTAGTGATATGCGAGAAGCTCGTGAGAGATCCGATGCGGATGTTTTCTTCCTCATCGATGCTTACTCCTCTGAGCTCGTCGAGCATGTATATGCTGATGAACTCAGCTCCGGCCCTGCGGCCCTCACGTATCTGAACGAGCACGTCGGAACCTCCCGCAAGTATCTGGGCGTCCGGATGCTCCAGTCTGAGTCTGACGGCATCCTGTACGCTTTCGGCTTCGTAAAGCGCCTTCATGTCATACATGCTATCTGCCCTCCTTTTCCTGCTCTTCTTTTCTCCATGGATCGTTTATGAGTCCCGCGTCAGAGAATTCTCTGAACAGAGTGTGCGGTGACAGCGGGAGCTCGTTTATGTACAGGCCCGTTGCCGCGCCTATGGCGTTTCTGATGGCCGGAGCTACCGGACATGCCGGCGGTTCTCCGAGTCCCTTTGTGCCGTAAGCGCTGGTAGGCTCGTAGTTTTCTACAAATGCCGCATTCAGCCTCGGATGATCCATGAATGACGACAGCTTGTAGTCAAGCAGATTGTTGTTCAGCGGTCTGCCTGTCTTCTCATCCCACATCAGCTTTTCCGAAAGAGCATATCCTATTCCCATGCTCTGGCCGCCGTGGACCTGCCCGGAGGCGAGCAGCGGGTTGATCACCTGTCCGCAGTCGTGGACGTTCACGATGTTGAGAAGCCTTACACGGCACATCGGTATGTCGACCTCGACCTCTGCGAAGCAGCATCCGAACGAGTAAGCGTTCGATTTGATCTGGTATGTCGACTCTGCAGTCAGGTGCTGCGATCCGTCCGTCGTATACAGTTTCGAGAGGGCAAGGTCACCTATGGACATGAGTTCGCGTCCGTCTGTCGTCCTGACTATCTTGCCGTCAATAAGGTCAAGGTTGTATACCGGCATCCTCGTGAACTGATGCGCTGCCTCAAGGATCTTTTCCTTCAGCAGCATAGCAGTCTGTCTTACAGAGAAACCCAGTGTATATGTTCCTCTGGACGCGTATACACCCGTGCCGAACGGCGTGATGTCCGTATCCTGGCAGGATACCGGATGCACCATGCTGACCGGTATGCTGAGTTCTTCAGCTATCATCTGTGCTGCAGCAGTATCCGCGCCCTGGCCTATCTCGGTCTCGCCCAGCTGGAACTGGACCGAACCGTCCTGGTTCATCACGATACGGCAGGACGAAGTCTCAAGTGCTATTGGATAGACCGCAGTGTTGTACCAGAAGGTCGATACTGCTATGCCCCTTCTGATGTCTCCGGTCTGATTTTTGTATTTCTTTACCTTGTCGTAATATCCGATTATCTCAGCACCCTTGTCGAAGCACTGGTTGAATGTATCGGAGTAAAGTTCGTTTTTCGAGAACGCGTGGTAGTATCCGACCGGCATCAGGTTTTTGCGGCGGAACTCCAGCGGATCCATCTTCATGGCTCTCGCGCAGTCCTCAGCGTGGCACTCGAATGCGTAGCTCGCCTGCGGCATGCCGTAGCCTCTCATCGCACCGGCTACAGAGCGGTTCGTGTAGACTGTCCAGGTCTCACCGTCGATATTGTCGCAAGGATAGAGCTGAGGGAACGCGTTCAGTCCCTTGGCTGCGATAGCGTGGCCGTGCGAACTGTATGCTCCGTTATTGCACCATGCCTTTATTGTCCTTGCAGCGAAGCTTCCATCCGGGCGCATCCACGAAGTGATGTGATACCTGATGGCGTGCCTGATACGGTTGCTTATGAAGGTGTCCTCACGAGGGACATCAAGCTTTACAAGGCGTCCGCCGAGCTGGATGCTTATCCATGCACAGAGCGGTTCGTAAAGGACGTCCTGCTTGTTTCCGAACCCGCCGCCGACATAAGGCTTGATGACTCTGAACTTGCCCCAGTCCATGCCGAGAGCCTGTCCGATGACACGGCGCACGATGTGAGGTATCTGGGTCGATGTGACTACTACAGTCCTGTCGCCCTCGCCGTACGCGTAGCAGATGAAGTTCTCAATGTGGCAGTGCTGCACCGGCTGGGTCTCGTACCAGCCCTCAACCTTTGTGAGGCCCGGCTCCTTTATTGCCTCCTCCACGCTGCCCATATGTATCTCGGTATGCGCGAGCACGTTGTTTGGAAATTTCTCGTGCAGCTGAGGCGCGCCTTCCTTCATTGCTTCCTGCGCGTCAAGGACAAACGGGAGCTCCTCGTATTCGACGCTCTTTTCCAGAACGCGTATAGCCTGGGCTGCCGCTACCTCATCCTCCGCTACTACGGCTCCGATATCATCGCCGTAGAAGAGAGGCCTGTCCGTCATGATGAGACGGTCGGCAATATCCTGGTGCGAAGGATCTGTTGACCACGGATGGCCCGCAGTCGGATAATAGTGCTTTTCTTCAAGGTCAAAGCAGGTGAAGACGCGGACTACGCCGGGTATCTTTTCTGCCTCTTCAGTGTCGATCTTTTTGACGATGCCGTTTGCGACCGTGGAATGCAGAACCCTGATGACAAGCGCACCTTTATCGCACATGTCATCGGTGTATTTGATGCGTCCCATCGCCTTGTCGCGGGCATCGAGCCTTGTGACCGACTGACCGATGTACTTGTTGGACATGTTCGCCCTCCTTGTCCTTTCTATCTGTAACAGTTAGCTGTCAGTTATATCAATCTCTGTATATCTTGGTCATCACCTTGGTGACGAAATTGTTTCTGTCTGCTTCTATGAACTGGTCGATGATGTCTATGCATATCATCGTGTCCCCTATCCTGCAGCCTTCATCCAGTATTCCCGGAGCCGCCTCCCGTATGCGTTCAAATGTCTCGGGCAGCTTCTCATGCGGTCCCTTGTGGAAGCCTACCAGATACTCGTCGATAGGCAGGCAGCGGAGCCTGTCACTGTATTTGTCGAATGATGCGGTCTCTTCTGCAGGTATCCAGACTGCGAACCTGACATCATCGCCTGTGTAGAAGACGAGAGTCGGGTACAGGTAGAACAGCTCATTTACGAAGATATCCTCGATACCGCCTATCTCGATGTAATAGATCTCTTCTTCGGAATATTCGAAGATCTGGTCTGAAGCCGCATACTTCATTTCGCGGTTCACCATCGCGAAGCGGTCGTTCATCACGGCCTCCATTTTCAGGAGCTTTTCATACTTTGCTCTGATCGTCTTCATCCGGCGCCTCAGGTACTTTTCGGTCAGATCCGGGCTCCGCCTGTGCATGAAATCTCCTATGTCATCCAGTGAGCAGTCCAGCTGACGCAGCAGTCTTATCATGGCGAGCGGATAGATCTGATCGTACTTGTAGGTCCGCCACTTGTTCTCCGGATTTCTTATTCCCGGAACAAGCAGCCCCTCTTTGTCATAATGACGCAAGAGCTGGACGTTGATGTCGAACATCTTCGCCAGCTCCCCTATTTTCCATGTCCGGTCATAGTATTTTTTCATTTGGTCCATCTCACTTTTCTGTCACGAGATATACCTATCCATCTCAATTATAGAATCAATAATGTATCAAAACAAGAACAACGGGCCAAAAACCTAAAATTATTTTGGTTTTTAAAATAACAGGCTGCAGAATAGCCTCTGCAGCCCGTGATTTTTCTTATTTTTGCTTATTTCTCGGGAGTTTGACACTTGTGTGAAATAGAAATCGCTGTGAGCATTGAAAAATGCTCATTTTTTGTGTCAAATATTATCTATTCTTCTTGCACAATTTCTCACAATGTGGTATAATTCAATATATACA
>Ga0256405_10000926_pt1 | contig 88234 bp, 66 predicted proteins | sample RumenRJG_02DNA_FD_189096 | JGI IMG/M metagenome (GOLD analysis project Ga0256405, IMG submission 189096) | Bovine rumen microbial communities from Lethbridge, Alberta, Canada - RJG_02 | ecosystem: Host-associated > Mammals > Digestive system > Stomach > Rumen | place: Canada: Alberta... | reverse complement strand
TGCTGCTCTTACAAAGCAGATAGATGTAGATTATGATGCGCAGATACATTGGGAAAGGTTTTAAGTAAGATGAAATACGGGATAATGGATTATGAAGTGATAGGTGATGGAACACCTGTTCTGATCATACATGGATGGGGAATTAGCAGACTCACTATGAAAGGCGCATTTGAGCCAATTTTTGAAGAGGTTTCGGGCTACAGACGTTATTATATCGACTTACCGGGGATGGGGGCTTCTGAACATGGAAATGTTAGAAATTCTGATGATATTCTGGAACTTCTGCATGAATTTGCTGCCGATGTAATTAGGGAACCATTTATGATCATAGGACAATCCTATGGCGGTCTCCTTGCAAGGGGATTTGTTAATAAGTTCCCGGAAATGTTAAGCAAAATCATTCTTCTGGTTCCTTGTATTATACCCGGTGAGAAACAGGGTCGTGTAGAACCACTAACAGTTATGGAGAAAGACGATGATCTATTAAATTTTCTTTCTAAAGAGGAAAGGGATAGTTTTATGCTCATGAACGTAGTCCTTACTAAAGAAGTCTGGGAACGGTATGAGAAATATCTGATGCCGGCGCTGGCAAGTGCTGACTGGGACTTCTTAAATAATGATTTGGAAGGTAGATTCTCCTTTAATCCGGATGATTTAGAGGAACCGTGTCAGATACCTTGTCTCATTATCGCTGCGAAGCAGGATACTGAAGTAGGGTATAAGGATCAGTTCGATCTTATGGAGAAGTATACAAATGCTACATATATAGCAGTAGAAAAGGCAGGCCATAATCTGCAGATAGAGCAGCCGGAAATATTTGAAAGTGTCGTGAAAAGCTGGATGAGAAGATATGAGATGTACTAATCTTAAAAAGTAAACATCATGAATTAACATACATCAATGCAAGAGTTATCGATAGATGATATCCTGTCTTCATGAGATATGAAGGAGGTACATCGATGATGAAGGATGTAATGATAGGTACATGGGCGTGGGGACCGGGAAACAATGGATCCAAAATGGTATTTGGGCAGAGTTATGATGAAAACGGTTTGAGAGAAACCTTCGAGGAAGCAGTAAGACTGGGACTGACCAAGTGGGATACTGCAGCTGTGTATGGTATGGGCTCCTGCGAGAAGCTTTTGGGAAAGTTCATAAATGGGAGAGAGGATATATTTCTCTCAACAAAATATTTCCCTAACAAGAAGTTTAGAACAGGTGATCTTGAGAAGTCCTTTGAGGAAAGTATGACGAGGCTCGGCCTTAAGTCTGCAGATCTTTTTTGGATACATAAACCGATTAATCTTAAAGAAAATCTGAAGGATGCCATACCTCTGCTGAAGGATGGACGTATCAAGTCTATCGGAATATCCAACGTATCTATGCAGGATATAAAGATGGCAGAAGATGTTCTGTCTAAAGAAGGTTTTAAACTCGGAGCGGTTCAAAATCATTTCAGCCTGCTTAGGAATGACCAGCAGCTAATCATCGATTACTGCAATAGTAAAGGGATAACGTATTACGCATACATGGTTCTTGAACAGGGAGCGCTTGCGGGAAGATATAATGCCAAGCATCACTTCCCTACATTTTCAATGAGGAATCTGGCTTTTCCGAAGAGGAAGTTTAAGAAAATAGAAGGGCTTCTGGGACTTATGAATCGGATAGCTTTGAAGTATAATATAGATAAGTCGCAGGTCCCGATTCTGTGGGCTATTGCAAAAGGTGCTGTTCCGATAGTCGGTATAACGAAGAAAAAATATGCAGAGCTTCTGGTTGAGGCATTAAGAGTAAGCCTTGAGCCTGCAGAGATCGATAGCCTTACTTCGGCGGCTGCCGCAACCGGAATCAGACAGCAGGGGATATGGGAACCACAATAATATATCAGCCGCACACGTGTAACAGTTGTGTGGGGGTTCAATAAAGGAAGGTGTACGATGGATAAAGACTATTTAGTTGAGCAATTATCGGAACTTGCCGCTGAGTATAACATACCGGCGGATAAGGAAGTACTCGGCGAACTGATCGCTATGTCCAGTTTTAGAGTTATCACCAAAGGCGCTTTGATTGCGTCCATCGGTGATGATACCGAGTATGGCGGCCTTATGATCAACGGTATAGCACGTTCTTATTATATTGACAGCGAAGGAAATGATATAACCAGAGGCTTTGCAGTGGAAGGATCGCTCTTAATGGATGAAGGCTTCTTCGGATATGATGAGCGTATATGCATGTGGGAGGCTTTGGAAGACTCTACCGTCATGCTCTGTGAAACATCAAAAGTAAGAGAACTGATACATAGTAATGCAGCATTCAAGGATTTATGGATCGAGCTTCTTGAGAGTTCTGTGCGTTATAAGCTATATAGAGAGAACGGATTTTTGGTAGAAAATGCAACTGAGAGATATATTCATTTCAAAAAGCTGTTTCCGAATGTCTGCAACCGTGTTCCTCAAAAGCATATCGCGACATATCTGGGCATTACCCCTGAATCTCTAAGCAGAATCAGAAGTGCTATGAAGGATGATGTATAAGTCTTGTTGCAGCATTTTTGTTTGTCAACCCCTTTGAAACGACAGGCTGAAATAAAATGAACCGTTTCCGCTTACATGAAAATATATTTTATAACATGAAAATATATTTTATAATTAAAGTTTGACACAGCAATAATAAAATGATAAACTTCTCTGGTATTTCCCATGGGGGAGTAGCAAGCGTTTTACGTAGCAAGTCAACATACTGACCGTTCGGTCTGGCTTGTTTTAAATTGCGAGACTCATGTGTAGTTAATAATGAAAAACTATGCATGAAGTTTATATTTTGTTTATATTCCCAAGTATAGTTTTTCTGTACTTGGGATTTTTTAATCAAAGGAGTTAATTAAAAATGGGACTGATCGAATTACTTCTGCTGGCGGTCGGACTTGCCATGGATGCTTTTGCTGTGTCTGTCTGTAAAGGACTGGCAGCGGGAAAGGTTACAAAGAAGGAATTCCTTCTTTGCGGTATCTGGTTTGGCTTCTTCCAGGGGATGATGCCTTTTATAGGTTATCTTGTCGGATCAAGATTTGAAAAGCTTATCACCATGGTGGCTCCGTGGGTTGCTTTTGGACTACTTTCTTTGATCGGCGGAAATATGATCAAAGAGGCTCTTTCTTCGGATGAAGAAGCGTCTCCGGGATTTGATGTTAAAACGATGTTTATGATGGCGGTCGCTACCAGCATTGATGCTTTGGCGGTCGGCATAACATTCGTTGCCGTACCTGTTGAAGTCTTTAATACTAGCCGGATAATAAATGTTCTTTTTGCTGTAATAGTTATCGGTGTTATCACATTTATCATATCCATGATCGGAGTGAAGATCGGAAGCGTCTTCGGTGACCGCTTCAAGTCGGGAGCCGAGATTATGGGCGGAACAATACTTTTGTTTATAGGTTTCAGAGCCCTTATAACATATCTCGACAGCTCACATAGTCTTTCCGATAATGAAACTATTTTCGGAATGCTTATACCACTGCTGGGAACACTTCTTGGTTCAGCGATTATATATGCAAAGAAAAATCAACTCTCTGATAAAATGAGGTCGGTTCTAATCGGATGCAGTTCGGGAATAATGCTTTCTATTGCTGTCTGGGGAATGATAGAACCGGCTATCGGCGGATTGAATCAGGAAAACAGAAACGGCATAATTCCCGTGACGATATGCTTCTGTCTGGGAGTTGTTATACAGGTAGTGTTGGATAAGCTCATTCCGCATACGCATGTTTATACGGATCTGACCGAAGGACCAAAGAGTAAACTGAATTCGGAGATAAAAATAATACTGAAGGAAATAATACATCATATTCCGGAGGGCATAGCATTGGGTGCAATCTATGCGGCACATTTCATGAAGACCGAGTGGATATCTTCATCGGTTGCACTGGTTTTGGCTATAGCGATCGCACTTCAGAATATCCCGGAGGCTCTGTGTGCATCGCTTCCTCTGAGAGATGTGGTATCAAAGACGGGAAAGGCATTTCTTATGGGATCGGTATCCGGAGTTCCGATACCGATTCTCGGAATAATAACTGTCGTGCTGGTCGTTTTATTCCCGAGTGTACTTCCGTATGTTATGGCGGTAGCGGGCGGAGCCCTGATATATACTACGATAGAGGAAATACCTCAGATTGCGCTCAAGAAAGATAATGACAAGGGGGCACTTGCTTTTGTTGCAGGTTTTGCACTTGTCATGCTGATGATATTTTTAAATGTTGGCAATTAGTTTTTTTAAAGATCGATAGTTAGATTGGAAAGGACATCAAAATGATATCAGCCAATTATCATACACATACAACCAGATGTAAACATGCTGTGGGGTCGGAACGTGAATATATAGAAGCCGCTATTTCAGAAGGCTTTAAGATCCTGGGATTCTCGGATCATACACCTCAGCCTTATCCGGATGGCTTTGTATCGGGTATCAGAATGGATATGTCGGAGCTTGAGGATTATACGGATACCCTTGTAAAACTGAGGGATGAATATAAGGATGATATACAGATTCTGATAGGCTATGAGGTTGAATATACAAGAAAGTATTTTGAACCGCTTTTAAAAGAATTGAAGAAGTATCCGCTGGACTATATTATTCAGGGTCAGCATTTTGTCGAAGATGAAGTTGACGGATTCTATGTGGGTTCGGAGACAGACAGTGAGGATAAACTTAAAGCATATGTTGATTTTACCATCGAAGGTATGAAGACCGGGCTTTTCACTTATCTTGCACATCCGGATCTGATCAATTATACCGGACCGGATGATATCTATTACCGCCACATGAGAAGACTTGTTGAGGCTTCAATAGATTTAAATAATCCGCTTGAGATAAATGTATATGGTTTTGTGGATGGCCGCTGGTATCCATGTGACAGATTCTTCAAAATGGCATCTGAATACAGTCCGAAATTCTTGATCGGATGCGATGCCCATACACCTGAGATAATCCGTCAGCCCGAGCATATCAATGGCTTCACGGATTTCCTTATGAGAAACGGGATCAGGATCGGCGATAATATTGTCGACATTGTTGAAGTGTGATGTTGCAACAGAATTCTTTGTTGTAGAGATAATGCTTTAATAGTAATATAATAGTTAATATGCATCCGTTCGGGAGAGTGTTTTCTGCAGATTGCAGATTGCATAACTCACAGCACTTTTTTCTATCGCGTAGGCATTGAGGTGGACTGGTGAGTTGCGGATGCTTTTTTCTTTACGAAAAACGGTTTTTCGATAAAGTAAAAAAGCGCTGACAGAGATGCATAATATATGCTTTGTTGGTATCGACAGTGCAGTTGTGATATACTTTATCGGTATAGATCTGTTATAGATTTGCAGTATAGATCAGGTTATGAATAAATACGAGAGGGGTTAATATGAGAAGGGTAATATGGATTGTTCTTGACAGTGTGGGTATGGGGGAAGCTCCCGATGCCGCAGCATTTGATGACATAGGTTGTAATACTATAGGACATATTATGGATAAATATCCGGATCTTGAAATACCTAATCTCAGGAGTATCGGATACGGTAATATCGATGGAATGCAGGGTGTAAAGCCGGTGGATAAACCGTTAGGTGCATACGGAAGAATGCAGGAAATGTCGGCCGGCAAAGATACGACGATAGGACATTGGGAGATGGTAGGTATATATACACCCGAGAGATTCCCGACTTATCCTGACGGATTCCCTAAAGAAATCATAGATGAATTCATTGAGAAGACCGGTGTTCCGGGAGTTCTTTATAATGGAGTAGCTTCGGGAACCGCGATAATTAATGAACTCGGCGATGAGATGAAGGCTACCGGAAAGCCTATAGTTTATACATCTGCCGACAGTGTATTTCAGATTGCTTGTGATGAAAGCGTATATCCACCTGAGAAGCTTTATGAAATGTGTAAAGCGGCCAGAGAGATTTTGACCGGAAAGCATAATGTAGCCAGAGTTATCGCCAGGCCGTACATTTGGGAAAATGATAAATATGTAAGGACCGCTAATCGCCGTGACTTTTCGAGAAAACCGGATGAGAATAATCTTCTTTCTATCCTGAAGAATGCGGGAAAAACTGTATATGCCGTAGGAAAAATAGAAGATATCTTTGCAGGTGTGGGAATTACGGAAGCAGTTCATACCAGGGACAACGAAGACGGAATGGATAAGACTGTTGAAGCTCTTGATATTGTAAAGGACGGCCTCATATTTACGAATCTGGTGGAATTTGATTCTACCTGGGGACATAGAAGAGATGTGGATGGTTATGCAAAGGGACTGGAATGCTTCGATAAAAGACTTGGCGAATTGATGAGTAAAATCGGAAAATATAAAGATGAAGAGTCGGATGACATCATCATTATAACAGCAGATCATGGCTGTGATCCTACATTTAAGGGAACAGATCATACGAGAGAATATGTTCCGCTTCTGGTTTACGGAAATAGTATCAAACCGGATACTAATCTCGGAACAACCCGTACTTTTGCGGACAGCGGAGAGATTGCAGGTGAATTCCTGGGAATTACCGATACGCTTGAATATGCTCAGTCCGGAATATTGAAGAGTTGTTCCAAATAAGTAACAGACAGTAAAAGGAAGTATAAAATGAATCATAATTTTGAAGGTGAAGATAAAAATCTGATGTGGGAAGAAGTCAGTACCGAACATATAGTTCAGGATGAATGGATAGATTTCAGGAAGACTTCATTCAGATTTCCGGATGGGAAAATATTCGAGCCGTATTATACATATAGCAGAAGGGATTATGTAGTTATAGTAGCCTCTGATGAAGAAGGAAAATATCTATGCGTGAGACAGTTCAGGCAGGGAATCCGGGAGGTTACTACAGAATTCGTGGCAGGCGGAATAGAACGAAAAGACGGAATGCAGTTTGGGGATAAAGGCGGTCATGCTTTCGATGATTCACTCGAAGCTGCACTTGAAGCTGCGAAAAGAGAACTGCTTGAAGAAACGGGATATGAATCGGATGATTGGAAGCATCTGATGACCATACCTTCAAATGCTACGATGGCTGACAATATGGCATACATTTATGTGGCAAAAAATTGTCGGAAGAAGTCGGAACAATCACTTGATGAGATGGAATTTCTGAATGTGAAAAGGCTCACAGCAGCCGAGATTGAACAGATGATTTCGGACGGAGAGTTTAAACAGGCAATGCATGTTATGGCATGGCTGCTGGCGTTGAGACAATAAATGTTCCGCCGGAGATATAACTTATCTCGAAAAGCGTATGACCATCTTTCTTTGGCAGAAGTTATGACACAAAATATAAAGGATAAGTGCAGAGTATAATGAAAAAGATATATTTTACCAGACATGGCGAAACATTCTGGAATGTAGAAAATAAGATATGCGGTGCGACTGATATCGGTCTTACGGATCGAGGCCATGAACAGGCGGTCGAACTTGGAAAGCATATAAAGGATTTGATCGATGCGAAGAAAATCCATATTGATGAGATCGTTGCTTCACCGCTTTCAAGGGCATATGATACGGCACAGCATATAGCTGATGTGACGGGAATTCCCATCAGAGCTGATGAACGTTTGAGAGAACAGAATTTTGGTAAATATGAGGGTACACCGCGTAACGGTGAAGTATTTAAGCTGGATAAAAGGAATTTTGTAAATTCTTATGAAGGCGGCGAATCTATGCTGCGATTGGCTCAAAGAATATATAATCTGCTGGATGAACTGGCACAGGATGATAAGATATATCTTCTTGTTGCACATAATGGAATAGTGAGATGTGTGAATTCATATTTCAATGATATGACGAATGAAGACTATGGCAATTTCGGAATCAAGAATTGTGAGCTTGTCGAATATGAATTGTAACAGCATGCGTTCATGAGTATGCAGCGAAGCGGAATTCGAATGTCCGCTTTACATTCATGTTCCGGTACAGGGATGCTGAAATTCCGAAGAATTGTTCATGGTATTTTTTGAGAACGGATATTGAATTATTTGAGAAACGGATATTGAAATATTTGTGAAATGATTGACATGGATATGGTTTTGCGATATATTCCGTAATTGTTGAGACGAGCACGGGTCTCTATGTAACTATTAACCCCAGGACAAAAGGAGGACAAAATGCGAACACTTAAAATTAATAACAGAATAATAACAGCAGAGGCAGCAGTTGTCCTTGGTGTGTCATTGGAATAGTTTAGGGACTTTTTAATTTCATATTTTAGGATAACAGCACCTCTTTTGGTGCAGCATAAAAGCTGTACCGGAAGAGGTGCTTTTGCGTGTAATTGAGCCAAAGTCTCATATGCGGAGCATATGTATGATAAATACATATGTTCGCATGCTTGCATGCCAGAACATTATGTATTTATTCATACATATCTGCCTTTGGCAGATAAGAGACTTTGGCGAGATCGCGACATGAGCATGAAGCGAAGCAAAATGCGAATGCTGCGATCTGCACATAGAATATAGGAGATTCAAAAATGAAAGATAGATCAGAACCATGCATTTATTACGTTTGTAAAGATGCAGATTGTAAAAAAGGATATGTAAAAGTTGATTTGAAAAAGTGCAAGAATTGTCCGAAATATCAGCCTCGGAAATCTGCGAAGAAGCAGGAATCCGTCAGAGCAAAAAGACAGAAGGATAAGGACAGGCACGATAAATGGAATTAGAAATGAGGGATTTATATGATTACTATATACGGGAAATATACAAATGCTATCGTTTACACGGTAGAAAATGAGCTTTATGCTCTTGAGGAACATGCTCGTAAACAGCTTCAGATGATATGCAATCATCCAAGCTCGGAGGGCAGTATGATAAGGGTAATGCCGGATGTTCATCCGGGAAAAGTCGGAACAATCGGCCTTACAATGACAGTCGGAGATTCGATTCTGCCAAGTCTTGTCGGAGTTGATATAGGCTGCGGAATGACTATGGCTCGGATTAAGACAAAGGGACTTCAGTTTCAGCAGCTTGACACTGTTATCAGAGAAAATGTACCGGTTGGACCGAGAATCAGAGCAAAACAGCATAAGTTTGCCGACAGGATCGATCTGTCACAGCTGAGATGTGCGAAAGGAATAAATGCCGTAAAAGCAAGCAGGAGTATAGGTACACTTGGCGGAGGAAATCATTTCATTGAGGTTGATAAGGATGAAGAGGGAAATGTATATCTCGTTATTCATTCGGGCAGCAGGCATCTTGGAATGGAGGTTGCGGATTATTATCTGAGAACAGGTCAGAAGGAAATGCAGATGAAGAAGGAGGGATATGCTTCTTACGAGATGACATGCCTGTCAGGGCAGCTTATGGAGGATTATCTTCATGATCTTCTCGTTATTCAGGAATTTGCAAGGCTCAATCGGGATGCAATCGTAGATTCAATAGTTAACGGAATGAAGTGGAAGATTGAAGAAAGTTTTACATGTATTCATAATTATGTGGATTTTTCAGATGTAAAGCCGGGTCAGGATGACGGAGCAAGGCCTATCCTCAGGAAGGGAGCGATCAGTGCTAAGAAAGGTGAGAATGTGATCATCCCGATCAACATGAGAGACGGAATAATCCTTGGAACAGGTCTTGGAAATCCGGACTGGAACTGTTCGGCGCCGCACGGAGCCGGAAGAATCTATAAGCGTTCAGAGGTTGCCGAACATCATACAGTATCTGACTTTAAGAAAGCAATGGATGGAATATACTCAATATGCATAAACAAGGATACGCTGGATGAGAGCCCATTTGCTTACAGAGGAGTGGATGATATAGCTGAAGTTATCATAGATACGGTAAAAATCGATAAGATAATTAAGCCTGTTTACAATTATAAAGCCGGCGGAGTGAATTGAGAGAATATATTTATGATATTAGAGTGAGATTGCTGAAAATTTTATATCAATATTCTGCAATAAACATAAAGATTCTTGACTAAGATTAAATTTCACACAAAAAACAGTCGCCAAATACCCTGCTGATTTGGTATAATATAAAAGCAGTTGAGTATTAGTTTTTATGCGGTTTAGAATATTGCAGCGAAAATATTCAGAAGGGTGGTAGGATGGTAGATATTGAAAGGTATAACTCTTTTCTGGAACGCCTTGTGCGAATTACCCATGAAGAGCCCTATAATCGAAATAGCTATTTAGAACTCATTACTGAAATGTGTAAAGAATATAGACTTGCTAAGGGAGTTACACGTTTTTATCAGACGCCTATGATGGAAACAAGGGGATTAGGCGACAGTTTTTGTGATTTTGATAATGGCAAAGCAGAGAAAATTCTGCTTAATATCCGAATTGAAACTCAGACCAAGGCAATCATTGTAGGCACGGTTTATGGTGAGGCTGAGGAAGAAGAGCGTACAGAGGAAGAGTTGGTACAGCTTGATACCCTGTACAGAATTATTCTGGGATTTGTGAGTCGAAGAAGGCTTTTGAACAAGCTGGAAGAGTTTGGTTTCTATGATCTTGACGGATATAGAAATTTCCGATCTTTTGCACGTTTTCTGGATATCGCGAATTCTGAGAACAGATTGGGTGGGATGATCACATTTCACTTTGATCTTCGCAATTTCACAATGGTTAATCGTGAGATAGGAAGAGCAAACGGAGATACAGTTCTTCGCAGATATTATGATATGTTACAAGAAGCCATGGGCAGTAATGGAATTATATCACGTCTTGGCGGAGATAAGTTTGTCGGTGCATTTGACAGAGAAGTCAAGAGAAGAGTGTATGAGATTTTTTCCGGAGCACCGGTAGCATATGATGATGCGGGCGAAAAGAAGATTAATGTAGCTGCAGCGGTGGGTGTATATATGCTTCCGAATCCTTTCATGATGAAGTCATACGGCGATATCATGGATAAGATCATGATTGCCGGCGAATCTGCCAAAAGGCAGGCATCATCAGTTCCGGTAATCTATGATGACAAGATGAAGATGGCGAAGGCCCATGTGAAGCAGGTTCAGAATGAATTCAGAGCTGCACTTGAAAATGAGGAATTTGCTGTATATTATCAGCCGAAGGTTGATATAGAGACAGGTAAACTTGTGGGCGCTGAAGCACTTTGCAGATGGATCAAGGAGCGTGAGATTGTTCCGCCGATGGATTTTATTCCTATTCTTGAAATGAATACGGACATCTGTGATCTGGATTTTTATATGCTTGACCATGTTTGTGCTGATATCAGAAGGTGGCTGGATCAAGGACGTGAAGCAGTTCGTGTTTCGGTTAATTTCTCCAGAAAGCATCTGGTTGATATAGATCTTCTCGATAAGATCATCCGTGTTGTCGATAAGCATAAGGTACCTCATGAATATATTGAGATTGAGCTTACCGAGACGACGACAGATGTTCTCTTCCGTGATCTGAAGCGTGTTGTATGCGGACTTCAGGAACAGGGAATATGGACGGCAGTAGATGATTTCGGTATCGGATATTCATCACTCAATCTTATCAGAGATATTCCATGGAATGTGCTGAAGGTTGATAAGAGCTTTGTTCCGAAGAATAACGAAGATCAGGACAACATATCCAATAAAATGTTTAAGCATGTTATCATGCTTGCACATGATATCGGTCTTGAATGTGTTATCGAGGGCGTTGAAAGTATAGATCAGCTTGAAGTGCTGAGACAGAACAATTGTAATATTGCTCAGGGCTATTTCTTTGACAGACCTCTTCCACTGGAAGACTTCGAAGAGAGGATTGATCGGAAGATTTATCCGGGATATTAATTTAATAATGAATTATAAAACGGAGCGAGTGTATCGCTCCGTTTTTTGAATGAATGTCCACTTTACCGAATGTCTGCTTTACCGAATGTCTGCTTTACCGAATGTCCGCTTTACTAAATGTCCGCTATAATATTTTTCGGTCAAGATACAACACGGCCGAATATTTTGAAGTCGCTGGATTCCTTGATCCGTATCGGTTTATAGTCGGGATTGAATGACAGAAGCTCGAGGGAATTTTTACCTTTATGAAGCTTCTTACAGTAGGCCTGACCGTCAAGATAGAAGATTCCGATATCTCCGTCAAGCAGCTCTGTGGTTCTGTATACCCATACAATCTGCCCGTCCATATATCTCGGCTCCATACTGTTTCCGTGAAGTCTAATACCGAAGCTTGCAGTATCGGGAACCTCGCTTCCGACGATGACCATCTCATGAGATTCGCTGTCAAGAAATTCTCCGGTACCTGCGGATGCTGCGAGAAGAAAGAGAGGAAGTTCTCTTGTTCGTGCGGGAAGCTCTGTTACATTATCGCCTTGTACATCGTAAGTGCTGTACTGCCTTGTGAGTTCCAGAATTCTGATATAATCCAGAACTTTTTCCTTACCGGCTTCGTTAAGCGAGGCAAGCGGATTATCCGGATTCGGTTCGATGAACGCGGAATATATATCAGTTATTCCATACAGCTTACATAGAAAAAGAAATTGAGTCGGGTTCGGAGTCGATTTGTTCTTCTCCCACGCATAGATACTCTTGTTCTGTATCGGGTAGCCTGCCCTGGTAAGCTCGGCAGCAACATCAATCTGTGTATAGCCGGCCGCCTTTCTGAAGGCAGCTAAGGTTTCGCCTATATTTTTCATAATTTACTCCCAATAAAATATTTTCATGGACTATTTGACATTATCAGATATTTATTTGATCAAACTGTTTTGATACCAATATCATAATATGACTATATAGTATTATATATCTTAATGCAAGAAAAATCCACATATAATCATAAAAAGTTTGAAAAAATGACTTGAAATCTATAAAAAATAGATTTATACTGTGAATACCATACGGAACAATATATAGATATCGAATTAATATCGATAAGATATTGGCAGTATATATAGATTTTTTGTTGAGGAGACGGAGATGATAATATGTTTGAAGAGAGTCCATATAAGATTTATGTTGATGTGAATGTTGAATTTACCAAGGACGGAAGCTTGATTCCGAGGGTTATTCATTGGAGCGACGACAAGACTTATGAGATACAGAAGATAACCGATATAAGACGTGCGGCAAGCCTGATAGCAGGAGCAACCGGAATAAGATATACCATTTATGTCGATGGATATGAGAGTCATCTGTATTATGGCGACGATCATAGATGGTTTGTTGAACTAAAGAAAAGTAAGATTCCGGGATGATATCATAAAAATGTGAAAAGTTTTAAAATTATACTACAGGTTTAATGACAAATCCTTTTCTATGTGTTATTATCAACGAGGTTGTTGAAAAAAAGGGCAAGCTATGCCCGGAAAGGAAGAAAACTATGTTCACGTCAAGATATATTAATAGCTTTAATAACAGAATTAAGACAGCGCTTCCGTGCACGACGGATAAGGGCCATGGTTTGGCGTGCGCATATAAGATAAGCAGATTTAGATGTATTGGCTGGCGGGATTTACCGTAAACAGCAGGCTTTTGTAGGAATACATTTTGAATTATCGGACCGCTTATCTTTATGCGAAGATAAGCGGTCTTTTATGTTTTTGAGGAATAATATGTTAAAGATCAGAGAACAAGTAAATGCATCTTTCTGCTATATAGCTGTAGCTGAGGATGCAAATAGCAAAACGGTATATAATTTTGGGGCTTCAGAGTAGTATCAGGTGATCTCCTCTTTGAAGCCGGAACAGGAGGAAACGATGGACATGATACCGATGATAGACACCGTAGGTACAGGTAGAAATATCATAATCCTACGTAAGAGAGCAGGTCTCACAGTAGCGGATCTGCAAGACATTTTCGGATTTACCACTCCACAGGCTATTTACAAGTGGCAGCGTGGTGCGGCACTTCCGACCATCGATAATCTGGTAGTTCTTGCTGCAGCATTTGGAGTGACAATGGATGATATAATAGTGATCGACCATGGAAATGCAGCTTGCATGACAGCTTAAGTCGAGGGTATAATTATTCCGTGATATGCACGGATATTACTTAAAAATATTGTGTTTCAATATGAATAAGATGATTCATATGAAGCAGATAAACAAAATTCGTCATTTAATCGGCAGCTAGTCAGATTTACTTCATTTCAGGGTGGCGGTTGCGGGTTCGAGTCCCGTCGGCTGTTTCGGCAGCCGTAGCTCAATTGGTAGAGCACCAAGCGAATCTGATAATATCGCCGAAGAAAATGATAGCTAGTCGGATTTACTTCTTGTAGACTGTTAATCTAATAAAAATCCGACGATACCATCAATTATGTACATGCAGTTTCGGCCGCATGTACATTTTTAACAGAGTGCCGACGGTTTCCGGCGGCAAAATGAGGATAAGATGATGAAGAAAATATATATTGATTACTTATTTGAAAAGCATTTAATGGTTTCGGAAGGTGAAGAGAGCAAGAATCCTCTGGAGACTCTCTTTGCGCTTGCGAACCTGTTCAATATCAGAATAGTTAAAGGCGACAAGCTGGTCCGCGACTATATGATAAGAGTTGCGGCAGACAGCCTCGGAGAAAACGTACCGGAGCCTTTCTACAGAGGATTTCCGCAGTCGGTAAGACAGCTTACATCCGATCAGCTGCTGTTTGATCAGATGATCCATTATATAACAACATACGGACTCGGAAACTTCTCGGAAGCCGGACATTCACTTTTTGAAGAGCAGTTCGAAAGAACAGCATTTAAGGAAGGCGCCGACATCAAGGAGTTTACCATTGTTACAAAAGAGGAAGCAGAGGCAATTCTCAGTGAGTCGGTAAATAACCTTCTGGCGGGTACAAGACCTCTCAGCGATGAGCAGTATGAACTGGTAAAAACATATATCATAGATTACGGATTTAACGCAGAGGATATAGCATCGAAGAACACATGCGTACGTCTGCTTATGGATACACATATTCTCGCAATCGCGGATTATATGGTTCTTTCGGACGTTATCCGACTGGTTGATGAGATCAATTACAGGGAATATGCAAATACAAATCTGAAGAAGCTCAATCTGAAGAATCAGACAAGAAAGTTTATAACTCAGGTTATTAACAGAATGTTTGAGACAGGCAGAGTTGATATAAGAAACTGCTTCGAGAAGAAGAAGCTCTGGAACGGACTGTTACATCATATACATTATAAGGCAGTTTCAGAGGAGGCGCAGAAGTTTGTCGATGCCATGAGAGGCAAAGTGAATGATTCTGTATATTCAGAGTTTGAGAGACATATGACAGCTAAGAACATCAGGGCAGCGATTGATACGCTCAAGTCCGGTAAGGGCTCTGCAGCCGTGATCAGAAAGCTCAATTATATGATAAGCAGATGCGGATCGCTTGAGGATATGCAGTATATATGCAGCAACATTGATACAAAAAATGTGATCGTGCTCATCCAGCTGCTTGTTGAATATTCTATGAGGAACGGCGGAAGTGCACCGAGAAGGTTCGCTTTCACAAAGTACAACATGCTGAAGGTTCATAATGAGACACCTGAAGAGCAGAAGAAGAGAAAGTCGATGATCTCTGAGGGACAGGCAGCAATGCTTGCTGATTATATCTCGGAGAATCTGAAGAAGGTTCTGAAGGGGCGCCTTGGACGGGTTTATATAGATCCGGCCATGAAGAATTATGCACTTCCGATCCAGGAGAATACTTCTCAGGGAGGTTTCGGCGTTCTTACAAGAGGCTCAAGAGTGAAGCTGCCTGAGACAAAGAAGCTTCGTGCTTTCACCTACTGGGAGAAGGTTAACGATATTGACCTTTCTGTTTTCGGAATCAACGATAAGGGCGAGAGAAGGGAGTTCTCATGGAGAACGATGGCAGGTAATCAGTCACAGGCAATCACTTATTCAGGTGATGAGACCAGCGGATATAACGGAGGCTCTGAATATTTCGACATAGATATGGATGAGTTCAGAAGGATGTATCCGGACCTGCAGTATATAATCTTATGCGATAATGTATATTCAGGAACCAGTTTTGCTAATTGTATATGCAAGGCAGGATATATGACCAGGGATCTGAATGACTCGGGTGAGGTATATGAGCCTAAGACGGTAAAGACCTCTTTTGTTATCGACTGCAACAGTACATTTGCATATCTTTACGGAATAGATCTCCGAACAAATGAGCTCATCTGGCTTAACATGGCACGTAACAGCAATGCAGCAGTTGCGGGTACAACAGACATGAGCTTCCTGACAGACTATTTCCATGTGACTGATATCATAAATGTTTATACATTCTTTGAAATGATGGCAACTGAGCTTGTTACGGACATATCCGAGGCCGAGGTTGTTGTTACGGATAAGGCTGTTGAATGTGGCGAGAACGTACAGGTTATAAGGGAATATGATACTGATAAGATGATTGCGATCATGAATAAATAGTAATGCCTATGGGGGCCGGGAGATTTTTGAATTTCGGCTCCCTATTTTTCATGCTTAATTGCTTAATTAATCGCATTGTTTTATAATATATAGAATGGACACAGAGAAGAAAAAAACGAAAAAAAAGAAAATAATTAAGGCACTGATCATTCTGGTCATATTGAGCTTAGCCGGGCTTGCCGCAGCACTGCTTATCAATCTTTATGTGAAGGGATCGACAAAGAAAAGGCTTCTGGATGCGGGAGAGGCGGCTCGCCTGGATGGAATTGACTGCATACTGGTTTTGGGCTGCGAAGTAAAGCCTGACGGAAATCCAAGCTATATGCTGGAAGACAGGCTGAAGCAGGCATATGAAATATATAGGATCAGATATGAAGAGACGGGAATAAAAACGAAAATAATCGTTTCCGGAGATCACGGACAGACATCCTATGATGAGGTAAATGCGATGAAGGAGAGGCTGAAGGCGATGGGAGTAGACAGCTCCGATATTTTCATGGATCATGCCGGATTTTCAACCTACGACAGTATGTACAGAGCCTCTGAAATATTCGGAGTAAAGAAGATGGTCATAGTATCTCAGGAGTATCATCTTTACAGGGCTATATATATAGCAAGAACACTTGGAATAGATGCTTACGGCTCGGGCATGGGAGACCCATATGTGGGAAATGATTACAGAGCTGTGAGAGAGATTATAGCGCGTGACAAGGATTGGCTTAAATGCATTTTTAAGCCGAAGGCCTCGATCATGGGAGACAAGATCGATATACGCGGAGACGGAGATGTGACAAATGACTGAAGATGCCCGGCAGATACTCAGCAGACGATTGCCGGGTGATTGACAGAAGGGTTCACATTTTGCGGATATATAAATAGATTAATAAGCTGCCAAGTAGAAGCGGCTTTGGAGGAAACAGTAGATGGAAGGGAATTCTCTGAATTTACTGACAAGGATATATAACTCAACCAAGATAATGGATTTCGGCGCGCTGTTCAGTGACTGCACGCCGCAGTTTGTGACGCCTGCAGAACCTGCTGTGGGTGATAATGTAACCATCAAATTCCGTACGGCACGAAATAATATTGATGTGGTTTATTTTGTGTCCGGCGATGAGAAGACCAGAATGACTCATACCGAGTGCGATAAGATATTCGATTACTATTCGGTTGAGATAAAAAAAGCAACTGAAAGAATCAGTTATCATTTTGAAGTTCACTGCGGAAGACTGGTTGTATGTTACAACAGAGCAGGCTGCTGCAAGGAACCGAATATGGATTTTGAATTTGTCCTTGTGCCGGGATTCAAAACTCCGGATTGGGCAAAGGGAGCGGTATTCTATCAGATATATGTCGACCGATTCTGCAATGGCGATAAGACTAATGATGTTGAGACGGATGAGTACAGCTATCTCGGACAGCACGTAAGAAGGATTACCGATTGGAATAAGCTTCCGGACAGCATGGATGTCGGAAATTTCTACGGAGGTGATCTGCAGGGAGTTCTGGATAAGCTGGATTATCTGAAGAGCCTCGGAATAGATGTCATATATTTCAATCCGATTTTTGTTTCACCTTCAAATCATAAGTATGATATTCAGGATTATGATTATATCGATCCGCATTTCGGAAAGATCGTGAACGATGAAGGCGAACTGCTTCCGTGGGATACGAACGATAACACGAGAGCAAGCAAATATATAAACAGAGTTACCAATCCCGAGAATCTTGAAGCATCGAACAAGTTCTTTATCCATCTTGTGGAGGAAGCACATAAGCGCGGCATCAGAATCGTGCTTGACGGAGTATTCAATCATTGCGGTTCCTTCAACAAATGGCTGGACAGGGAAAGAATATACGATCAGAACCCCGAATATGAGAAGGGTGCATATATATCGGGTGACAGCCCATACAGAAGCTTCTTCAAATTCAGTGATGACTATGCATGGCCGAACAACGGCAGCTATAACGGCTGGTGGGGACATGATACACTTCCGAAGCTGAACTATGAGGAATCCGAAAAACTCCATGATTATATAATGGAGATAGGAAAGAAATGGGTTTCACCGCCTTATAATGTTGATGGCTGGAGACTTGATGTTGCTGCCGACCTCGGATATTCGGAGGAATATAACCACAGATTCTGGCGTGACTTCAGGCAGGCTGTTAAGTCAGCGAATCCTGATGCCATAATACTTGCAGAGCATTATGGAAATCCGAGAGCCTGGCTTCAGGGAGACGAATGGGATACCATAATGAATTATGGTGCTTTCATGGAGCCAATCACATGGTTCCTTACAGGAGTAGAGAAGCATAGTGATGAGTTCAGAGGGGATTTCTTCGGAAATGCTGATGTGTTCCAGGGATCCATGAGAAGCTATATGTCATGTATGATGCACAACTCGCTCTATGTTGCAATGAACGAACTTTCGAATCATGATCATTCGAGATTCCTGACCAGAACAAATCACAGAGTTGGACGAATCAATACACTTGGTCCTTTTGCGGCAAATGAAAATATAAACAAGGGAATCTTCCGCGAAGCGGTTGTATTCCAGATGACATGGCCGGGAGCACCGACAATCTATTATGGTGATGAAGTAGGCGTGTGCGGCTGGACCGATCCGGATTCAAGAAGAACATATCCTTGGGGAAATGAGGATACAGAGCTTCTCAAGTTCCATAAGAAGATGATCCAGATACATAAGAAATATCAGTCTCTTATTTCGGGAAGCCTTAAGTTTCTTCATGCTGATTATAAATGTATCGCATATGGACGATTTACTTTCGAGGAGGCTGTCGTTGTAGTGCTTAACAATGACTATGCCGATAAAGAGGTTAAGATAAATGTACGGCAGCTCGGCGTACGAAATAAAAGAAACATGAAGAGAGTGATACTTACCACAGAGGACGGATTTGTTCAGGATGATCAGACCTGTACTGTTATGGACAGTGTGATAAATGTTACGCTTCCGAAGCTTTCGGCAGCGGTATATGTTTGTAAGCTGGTATAGAGTTACTATTCACAGTTTAGAAGAATTGCAGTCAGTTTGCTTACTTGTAAGCGTAACTGGCTGTGATTCTTCTAAAACTGAGTGTGGTATTTGGAGAATGCAATATGGAGTTTAAATTACACAGTGATTATCAGCCGACGGGCGATCAGCCTCAGGCTATAGAATATCTGGCAGAGGGCTTTAAGAACGGCAGAAAGAAGCAGACACTTCTCGGAGTTACCGGTTCGGGAAAGACCTTTACCATGGCAAATATCATACAGAAGATTCAGAAGCCGACACTTATCATATCTCATAACAAAACTCTTGCAGCCCAGCTTTACGGTGAGATGAAGGCTTTCTTCCCCGAAAACGCAGTTGAATATTTTGTGTCATATTATGATTATTATCAGCCGGAGGCATATGTACCTTCAACTGATACATATATAGCGAAGGATTCATCTATAAATGATGAGATCGATAAACTCAGACACAGTGCTACATCCGCTCTCATTGAGAGAAAGGATGTTATTGTTGTGTCTTCGGTATCATGCATTTACGGAATAGGAAATCCGGAGGATTATAAGGGCATGATGCTCGGCCTCCGACCCGGAATGACTCTTGACAGAGATGATCTTATAAGACGGCTCGTGGATATGCAGTATACAAGAAATGAAATGGATTTTAAGAGAAGTACATTTCGTGTTAAGGGTGATGTGGTCGATATAATTCCCGCGAACAAAGCAGACGAAGCGGTAAGAGTTGAGTTTTTCGGAGATGAGATAGACAGGCTCTCGGAATTTGATCCTCTTACGGGTGAAATAAAGAGAGATGTAAATTTCTTTAGTATCTTTCCTGCATCTTACTATGTTCTTGCACCGGAGAAAATGAATAAGGCGCTTGAAGAAATCGAAGAAGAAATGGTTGAGAGAGTTGCTTATTTCAAGTCTCATGATAAGCTTCTCGAAGCACAGCGTATTCAGGAACGTACAGAATATGATATAGAGATGCTCCGTGAGACGGGATTCTGCTCGGGAATAGAAAATTATACAAGAATTCTGGCCGGTGGGAAACCGGGAGATCCGCCGGATACATTGATAGATTTCTTCGGAGATGATTTCCTTATTATCGTGGATGAGTCACATATGACTCTGCCACAGATAAGGGGAATGTTCGGCGGCAATAAAGCACGTAAGGAAACGCTGATCAACTTCGGGTTCAGACTTCCTTCGGCGATGGATAATCGTCCGCTTAACTTTGAAGAATTTGAAGAGAGAACAGATAAGATCCTTTTTGTATCAGCTACTCCTGCTGATTATGAGAAGGAACATGAAGAAGGCAGGACCGAGCAGGTTATAAGACCTACAGGACTGCTTGATCCGGAAGTGGATGTCCGTCCTGTAACGGGACAGATAGAAGACCTGTTCAGTGAGATTCAGAAAGAAACTTCCAAGGGAAACAAGGTCCTTGTTACTACACTTACGAAGCGTATGGCTGAAGAGCTTACAGATTATCTGCGCGGACTTGATGTAAAGGTAAAGTATCTTCATTCGGATATAGATACAATGGAACGTATGGAAATAGTACGTGACCTGAGACTCGGAGTATTTGATGTACTTGTCGGAATCAATCTTCTCCGAGAAGGACTTGATATTCCGGAGATTACGCTTGTTGCAATCCTTGATGCGGATAAGGAGGGCTTCCTTCGTTCGGAGACTTCGCTTGTTCAGACCATCGGACGTGCTGCAAGAAACGTGGACGGCCATGTTATCATGTATGCCGATACCATTACGGATTCGATGCGTGCGGCACTTGATGAAACAAACAGGCGTCGGGAGATTCAGCAGAAATATAATGACGAACACGGCATTACGCCGCAGACTATAAAGAAGGCAGTACGCGAGCTCATTTCAACGAGTATAGAAGAAGAGAAAAATAAGGCTTCATCTCGTGACAGAATAGGTAAGGATCCTGATCTGATGAACAAGAAGGAGCTCGGTAAGGAAATCGACAGATTGACAAAGAAGATGAATCAGGCCGCAACAGAGCTTAACTTCGAGCTTGCCGCTCTTCTCAGGGATGAACTGTTCGAACTGAAAGTAAAGCTGAGAGATTATGATAAATAAAAGGATAGTATAAGATGTCAGAACTAAAGTACATTACAATCCAGGGTGCGCGTGAGCATAACCTGAAAAATATTAATCTGAAATTGCCAAGGAACAAGTTTCTTGTATTTACAGGACTTTCGGGTTCGGGTAAATCATCACTTGCCTTTGACACCATATATGCCGAAGGACAGAGACGATATATAGAGTCACTCTCATCATATGCGAGAATGTTCCTCGGACAGGCGGATAAGCCGGATGTAGATAAAATAGAAGGATTGTCACCGGCTATTTCGATAGATCAGAAATCAACAAACAGAAATCCGAGATCTACAGTCGGAACTGTAACGGAAATATATGATTATCTGAGACTTCTTTTTGCTCGTATAGGAATCCCGCATTGTCCTAACTGCGGTAAGCCTATCGAGAGACAGACAGTAGATCAGATAGTTGACTCTGTGCTTGAGCTTCCGGAGAAGACGAAATTCCAGATACTTGCACCTGTTGTGAAGGGCAAGAAAGGACGTCATGAAAAACTCCTTGAAAGAGCAAAGAAGAGCGGTTTCGTCAGAGTTATAGTAGACGGAGCGATGTATACTCTGGATGAAGAGATAGCTCTTGATAAGAATATTAAGCATAACATAGATATAGTTGTGGACAGGCTTGTGATAAAGGAAGGCATCGAATCACGACTTGCAGAGTCAATCGAGACTGCGCTCCATCAGGCTGAAGGTACGGTAAAGATTGAAGTGATAGACGGAGAGACAAAGACCTATTCCGACAGTTTCTCATGTCCGGACTGCGATATATCGATAGATGAGATAGAACCGCGAAGCTTCTCCTTCAATAATCCTTTCGGTGCATGCCCTGTATGTATGGGAATCGGATACAGGCAGGAACTCGATGTAGATCTGATGATCCCGGATAAGAGCCGTTCGCTGAACGAAGGTGCGATCGCGGTTATGGGATGGATGAACAGCGGAGATTCAAAGAGCTTCGGACATGCACTCCTTCAGGCACTTGCTGATGAGTACGGATTTTCACTGGATACGCCGTTCAAAGATCTTCCGGAAAAAGCGAAGGATGTTATCATTAACGGAACAGGTGGAAGAAGCATTACCATTCATTATCAGAGCACACGTTCGAGAAGAAATGTATTCAGACATCCTTTCGAAGGTCTGGTTTCAAATGTACAGGAACGTTATAAATATTCAGGCTCTGAAGATATGAAGAGTGAGTATGAGTCATATATGACCCAGACACCATGCGAAGCCTGCGGCGGTAGGAGGCTTAAGCCTTCATCGCTCGCGGTAACCGTCGGAGATAAAAACATTTTCGATGTAACGGAAATGCCGATAGATGAAATGTCTGAGTTTGTTAACGGACTTGAGCTTACGGAAAGACAGCAGATGATCGGCCGCGATATTCTGAAGGAGATCAGAGCAAGACTCAGCTTCATGGTGGATGTCGGACTTAATTATCTGACACTCAGCCGTGCAACCGCGTCACTTTCGGGAGGAGAGGCACAGCGTATCAGGCTTGCTACCCAGATAGGTTCGGGACTTGTCGGTGTTACATACATTTTGGATGAGCCATCGATCGGACTTCATCAGAGAGATAATGATAAGCTTATTGCTTCACTTAAGCGACTCCAGAGTCTCGGAAATACGCTTATAGTTGTTGAACATGATGAGGATACAATGCTTGCGGCTGATGAAATAATAGATATCGGACCGGGGGCGGGAAGACAGGGCGGAGAGGTTGTCGCCCAGGGAACCGCAAAGGAACTTATGAAGGTTGAACGCTCAATCACCGGACAATATCTGGCACATAAGCTGATCATTCCTGTTCCGGATAAGAGAAGAAAACCGACCGGATGGATAAAAATCAAAGGCGCAAGAGAAAACAATCTGAAGAATATAGATGTTGAAATACCGCGTGGAGTATTTACGGTTGTTACGGGAGTTTCAGGTTCGGGAAAGAGTTCTCTTATAAATGAAATTCTGAAGAAGAGACTGCTGAGAGATCTGAACCGTGCGCGTATCAAACCGGGTAAGCATGATGATATTGAGAATTATCGTGACCTTGATAAGGTGATCGATATAGATCAATCGCCTATAGGACGTTCACCGAGATCCAATCCCGCAACATATACGGGAGTATTCGATCCTATAAGAACTCTCTTTGCAGAGACGAAAGATGCAAAGACAATGGGTTACACAAAGGGAAGATTTTCCTTTAATGTTTCGGGCGGAAGATGCGAAGCCTGCAAGGGTGACGGAATAATAAAGATTGAAATGCATTTCCTGCCGGACATATATGTTCCTTGTGAAGTGTGCGGTGGTAAGAGATATAACCGTGAGACACTGGATGTCAGATACAAGGGAAAGAACATTTTTGAAGTGCTTGATATGCCTGTTGAAGAAGCATGTGATTTCTTTGAAAGTGTTCCGACTATCAAGAGAAAGATAGAGACACTTCGTGATGTCGGACTTGGTTATATCAAGCTCGGACAGCCGTCGACGACTCTTTCGGGAGGAGAGGCACAGCGTATCAAGCTGGCTACCGAGCTTTCGAGAAGAAGTACGGGAAATACGATCTATATTCTGGATGAGCCTACGACAGGACTGCATTTTGATGACGTAAAGAAGCTTCTGCAGATACTTCAGAGATTTGCAGATGGGGGAAATACAGTTATTGTCATCGAACATAACATGGACGTAATTAAGCAGGCGGATTATATAATCGATATGGGACCTGAAGGGGGAAATGGCGGAGGAACCGTGGTTACACAGGGAACTCCTGAAGAGGTTGCAAAGTGTAAAGCATCTTACACAGGAAAATATCTGAAGAGATATCTGAAATAAAGCTGAAGAGATGTTTACAGTGATAATGTTATTGGAAGGATGATTGTCGGAGGAGGATAAGTTGGTATACACGGTTACATTCAATCCATCCTTGGATTATATAGTCACTGTTGATGATTTCAAATTCGGAAAGACCAACAGGACAACTTCGGAGCTGATGCTGCCGGGAGGAAAGGGAGTAAATGTATCAATAGTTCTTTCAAATCTCGGCATTGAAAATACGGCAATCTATTATTCGGCGGGTTTTGTCGGGAATGAGATAACAAAGCGTATCAGTGAGATCGGAATAAATGCGGAGGAAATACGCATTTCGGAAGGCTGTTCAAGGATCAACCTTAAGCTGAAATCTGTTGAAGGAACGGAAATAAACGGTATGGGGCCGCACATTTCCGAAACGGATATAGAGAAACTTTATGATAAGCTCGACAGGATCGGAGAGGGAGATATTCTGGTGCTTGCGGGAAGTATCCCGTCTACTATGCCGGACTCCATATACAGTGACATAATGGAAAGGTTTGTCGGAAAAGGGGTAAAGATCGTAGTAGATTCGACGGGCGAGAGACTTACAAATGTGCTGAGATTCAAGCCGTTTCTCATTAAGCCGAACAATCATGAGCTGAGTGAGATTTTTGATGTTCCGCTTATGACGAAGGAGAGAATTATACCATATGCCAAGAAATTGGTGGAGCTTGGAGCGGAAAATGTAATCGTTTCCATGGCAGGCGATGGAGCTGTTTTCGTATCTTCAAAGGGTGATGTATATACAATGGAGGTTCCGGAGGGCACACTTGTTAACGGAGTCGGAGCGGGAGATTCGATGGTTGCGGGATTTCTGGCAGGTTATCTGGAGAAGGGAGACCTGCAGTATGCATTCAGAATGGGGATTTCAGCCGGATCGGCGAGTGCATATTCTGAAAATCTTGCGACACGTGAAGAAATATACAACTTACTGAAGAAGACAAAATAAAGAATAAAGACTTTCTGTATTAAGAGAAGGTAAATAAAGCCTTCCCCCTCGGGAGAAGGTGTCAGAGAATCTGACGGATGAGGGGCAAAACAGATCAATAAGTGAAAAGGGGTGTTGCAGTTGAGACAGATGCTTACAGAAGAACGTAAGTCAGAGATACTTAATCTCGTGAATGAAAAAAAGAGTGTCACGGTAAGAGAACTGGTAGAAATATTTGGGGTTTCGGAGGCGACAGTAAGGAGAGATATAACTGCACTCGGCAAGGAGGGCAGACTGGTCAAGGTATTCGGAGGAGCGGTTGCACTCGAAGACCCTGCGACGCAGACAGAACTATCGGTGATAATGAGAGAATCCATTAACAGAGATGCAAAACTTGCAATAGCAAAGTATGCAGCATCGCTGATAATGCCGGGAGACTATGTATATATTGACTCGGGAACCACTACGGAATATATGATCGGGTTCATATCCGAGAAGAGAGCAACATATGTAACAAATGCATTTGCTCATGCAAGAGATCTTGTAAGAAAAGGAATGAAAGTGCTTCTGATAGGCGGAGAGCTGAAGGAAAATACGGAAGCGATAGTCGGAGCGGATGCTATACTTCATATACAGAAATATCATTTCTCTAAGGGATTTTTCGGAACAAACGGCATAGATCTGAAGCAGGGGTTTACTACTCCTGATGTCAGAGAAGCGTTGATCAAGAGGGTTGCAATACAGAATACGAAGGCAGGAGAAAGATATATACTTGCCGATCATGATAAATTCGGCGAGACAAGTGCGGTTACTTTCTCGGAATTTACCGGAACGGTAACTCTGACCGATAAATATCCGGGCGAGACCTACAGGAAAAAGATGGAAATTAAGGTTGTTTGAGACCGAAAATGTATTTATATTGAATCAGGTCTATTAACAAAAAATGTAACGATAAAGAATCAGGTTGTCTTATGAATATTTATCTGTATGAATTTGATAAAGATAAGATAATTGAAAATGAGAAGACTCTGCTCGAAAGGCTTCCGGAGTGTCGCCGAGCCAAGGCGGAAAAATACTCAAATCCCTCGGTCCGTGCTGTTTCGATAGCAGCGGGGCTTCTTCTTGTTCATGCAATTAAAGAGGAGACAGGTTTTACATCAGAAGATTATGAGATTGTGGCCGATGAGAACGGAAAGCCGAAGATCAGGCTTTTGTCTCGCGAAAATGTGAAGACAGGAACGGGTATTGAAACTGTCGATGAGAGTACACCGGAGATTCATGTCAGTTTGTCGCATTCAGCGGATTATGCTGCGGCAATCGTGGCAGACAGTCCGGTCGGAATAGATATCGAGGAAAAAAGCGACAGGAATTTCATGGTTACAAAGAGGATGTATTCCGAAGTTGAGAAGGACAGAGTTTTTAATTCTGCGAATCCCGATAAGGAGTTTCAGGTCATCTGGACGGAGAAGGAAGCTTATCTTAAATGTACCGGAGAGGGAATATCCGTACCGCTGAAAAGTTTCTACAAAGACAGCGAAAGCGGCGAAATACTTAGGCTTCCGAAGACTTCGGATTCTAATGAAGAAGGAGATAAATACCTTCAGACAGGGCTGTTTATATCATCTGTAATGACTGATAACCCAGATTACAGTATATCAGTTTGCAAAGATGAAAAGTTAGCTCTTGACATTCAGAGGGTAAGTGAATTATAATAGTCAAGCTGTGGAACATACCACATTATAAATATGCGTGCTTAGCTCAGCTGGATAGAGCGTCTGGCTACGGACCAGAAGGTCGGGGGTTCGAATCCTCTAGCACGCAAATAATCTTTGGGGAATTCTCGAGAGGGAATTCCTTTTTTTGTTTTTAACGAAAAACATACAATTACTTAAAGGGGGTTAAAAAATGGAAATGACTGGTGAAAAGAAAAAGAACAGATTTAAGGAAGGGCTTACATTTCTTATATATGCTCTTGAGGTTTTCGGAATCATCGGATTGGAACTGCTGATCAGTGTGATCGAAAAGAAGATATATGGCATAGACATGAAGAACTATAATGCATTGCAGAATATATTACACTGGATCATCACATGCGCAGTATGGGGTACCGGAGCAATTCTGGTTATGAAGGGCTGCAGGAAGAATACAGGTGTTGATCTTTTTGATGATATAAAGAACAGGAATTTTATCGCAAAGGATATGAAGTTATGGCAGTGGATTTCAATTGCAATCGGTGTTGTTATCAGCCTTGTATCTACATGGATCGACTGGAACGGAAGCAAGGTGGCTGCAGAGTTTAAGAGCCGTGGACCACTGCTGTTCCCGTTCCAGTACATTTATTATTTATTCGAGGTATGTATGGTACTTCTGATCATCATCTTCGGACAGATCGCATTTGAAAAATGGTTTAATAACAACAAGATTCCTTTCGGCGGAATCCTCGTTGGTATCACATGGGGACTTGCACACTGGCTTTCAAAGGGTTCACTCGGAATAGGTCTCTATAGTGCGGTTGGTGGATTCGTATTCGGAGCTGCTTACGTACTTACAAACAGAAATGTGAAGCTGTCATATCTGCTTCTCTGCATAATGTTTATCCTGTAATTATCGCAGATAGAGTTATGTTTCGGTATTGAAACTGAAAACAAAAAATAAAGGGTATCCGGCATGGTTGTTGGGTACCTTTTTTCTTGTTAAGACATATTATGAAGAGTATAATTAAAAAGTATTTTAACTGAAAACAGACTATGTGGCAAAAATGGAGGAGAGTTTGTTATGTTTGAAAGTCAGATAGCAATACCGACAATACTGAAGGTCGGTAAGGGGGCCATGGATAATTTGGGACTGTATCTCAAGGAAAACGGTCTTGAGAATGCGGTTATATACTTCGGAAACGGACTTATCGATCTGTTCGGAAAAGGAATTATAGAGAATATTGAAAAAGCAGGTATCAAAATAATTGATTATATGGAGCTGGATACGGTTGATATTTCGGACATTATAAAGCTGGCTTTTGATATAGATTCAGATGCTCAGGTGATTCTCGGAATCGGAGGAGGCAAGGTTATCGATACAGCTAAGTATGCTGCATATCTGAGAAAGCTTCCTTTCATCAGTATTCCGACATCTGCATCCAGTGATGGATTTTCATCGGCAACCGCATCCCTCATCGTAAACGGAAGGAGAACCTCGGTTCCGGCAAAGATGGCATATGGAATTGTCGTTGATACGGACATCCTGAAGAGTGCTCCGGAGAGATTCATTTATTCCGGAATCGGAGATATGGTTGCAAAGATCACATCTTTATATGACTGGGTATTCGAAGCAGAGAAGGGATATTCGGAGCTGAATGACTTCTCTGTAATGATCGCAAAGAAGGCGGTAAACAGCTTTGTCAGAACCCCATTCGAAACTATAAAGGATGATCTGTTCCTGAGAGAGTTGGTGGATTCTCTCGCAATGAGCGGAATAGCAAATGAGATTGCGGGAGGCAGTACACCTACCAGCGGAAGTGAGCATCTGATATCGCATGCACTTGATAAAATGCTTGAGCATCCGCAGCTTCACGGAGTTCAGGTAGGCATAGCAACTTATCTGATGGCTCGGGTTCAGAATCACAGATATGTCAGAGTAAACACAATCTTTGAACAGACAGGATTCTGGGATTTTGTAAGTACACTTGAGCTTTCAAGAGATGATTATGAAAAAGCAATAGATATGGCACCGACAATTAAGCCGTACAGACATACCTATCTGCATGAGGAAAAGTATAGAGAACTGGCAAAGAAGATACTTAGAGAGGATGAAGTTCTTAAACGAGTATTCGGGGAGGACTGATATATGAAATGTAATATATGCGGATATATAAATACGGAAAATGCACCAACATGCCCGATATGCGGCAATATTCTGATGCAGAGTGTTCAGGAACAGAGTCAGCCGCAGGACATAGCAGCTCCACAGGGCGAGCCGAATTCTGCACCGCAGAGTCAGCTTAATTCTGTGCCGCAGGGTCAGACACAGCAGACACAACCAACACAGTCAGGCCAGATACAGCCGGTTCAGCAGCCACAGTCAGGTCAGCCGCAGCAGGTTCAGCAGCCACAGTCAGGTCAGCCAAATTCTGTGCCGACGATGCAGCCACAGCCAACACAACCAACACAGTCAGGCCAGCCACAGCAGGCACAAGGGCAACAGAATTATGTATCGCCACAGAGTCAGCCAATGATGCAGCCGCCGAAACCGCTGTCACAGTCACAGGACAACACGTCTGCACAGCTCAGTTCAGGGGCGCAGGCTCAGACAACATCAAGCGCACAGCCGCAAGGTAAAGAGGCAGTACCCGTAAAGGCGTCTGCAGATAAGAAGAGCAAGATCATACTCGGATCGATAATAGGTGCAATCTTAATTGCTGCTATTATCCTTGTTGTAGTAATAGTGAGCGGTAAGTCTGGTTCGAATCGCAGTGGTATTGGAAATGATGGAGATGCTGGTGACGGATATTATGGTCTCCCGAAGGATAATACTACGGAAAGTACAACTGAGGCAGCTGTTGATCCTACAACGGAAAACGGTGGCGGCAGCACAGCGGATCCATCCGGTGGCTCAGCTGCGACAAGTGTAGCATATTTTAAGAGACCGTCGATCATTGAAGACAACATGTCTCTTGATTATAGTGAGGTACAGCCTTCGGTTCCATCGCAGACTATCAGCGATATAAGTGAGCTTAATAATTCGGACCTGTTAGAATTCCGGGATCAGGAGCTTAAAGATAAGCTTCTCAAGAACCAGTTTGTTGTAACAGAAGACTACAGTGCTGAATTTTTCGAAGTATATGAGTATAACAGGTATGATCAGATAGCAAACTTTGTAACAGTTGACTCGATCATGCATACCTATCATCTGTATTTTGCTCATGTTCTGAAGAATACTGAAATTAATTATCTTTCTTATGACTTGGCGGAACTCGGAAGCAAAATGCAGCAGAAATCCGAAGAACAATATGCGACTCTCAAGGGTACGGAATGGGAGAATGCAGCAAGGATCAATCTTGCTTATTTCACAGTCGGTAATGCTCTGATGAATAAGGATGTGTCGATTAATCCTGATGTACAGGACGTAGTAAATGCAGAGCTTAATTTTATTAATGAGGCGTCTCAGGTGACGAGTTCACCTCTCATGAATGGTACTATGGAGGATTACAGTCAGTATAAGCCAAGAGGCTATTATGATAATGACGAGAGACTTCAAAAGTACTTCAAAGCCATGATGTGGTATGGAAGAAGAAACTTCACACAGAAGGATGAAGATCTGGACAGAGCAGCGCTTCTCATGACACTTGCTCTTGATAATGACACACTGCCTTTGTGGGATAAAATATATACCGTTACTTCATTTTTCGCAGGCGCATCCGATGACAGCGGTTACTATGAGTATAGACCTATTATTGATGCTGCTTACGGAGCTGACGTAAAGGTTTCGGATCTTCCCGGAAATGTGGACGGATGGAATACATTTCACTCTCTTACAGGAAGTCTTGAACCGCCGAAGATCAACTCGGTTGTAGTACTGCAGAGTGACAGCGATGAAGAAAAGGAAGAGAAGAAACTCGGATACAGATTTATGGGTCAGAGATTTTCGATAGATGCGGCTATTTTCCAGAATCTCTGTTTCAGTAGTACAAAGGAAAATGCTCAGGGTGGTAAAAGAATGCTTCCGAATTCACTTGATGTTCCGGCAGCCATGGGCTCTGATACCGCATATACGATCCTCGATTCAAAGGGAGAGACCGGATATAAGAACTATCCGGAAAATATGGAGAAAATGCGTGCCATGGTTGAGGCTGCACCGGATTCGATGTGGCAGGCAAGTCTTTATTCACAGTGGATAAATACTTTAAGACCGCTTCTTGATGAGAAGGGAGAGGGCTATCCGACTTACATGCAGTCCGAAGAGTGGAGAAAGAAGAATCTTGTTTCATTTCTCGGAAGTTATGCAGAGCTTAAGCATGACACGATTCTTTATTCAAAGCAGATGATGGCCGAAATGGGCGGCGAGCCAATTCCGGATAGAGATGACAGAGGATATGTTGAAGCGGAACCTCTCATATATGCGAGACTTACAGGACTGGTAAATGCAACATCTTCAGGCCTTGAGGGATATGGCGTTCTTTCGGCTGAGGATAAAGAGAATCTGAAGCTGCTTGCAGAAATCACAGGGCAGCTTCAGGTGATATCAGAGAAAGAGCTTAGAAATGAACTTCCTACAGATGAAGAATTTGATTTTATCCGTACGTATGGCGGACAGTTAGAGCATTTCTGGCAGGAAGCTAACAAGGATATGCTTGATCAGAGTGAGTACGGAAGACTTACAACAAAGGAATTTCCTGCAGCTCTTGTGGTTGATGTTGCGACTGATCCTAACGGTTCATGCCTTGAACTCGGAACCGGAAGACCGAACGAGATTATTGTTGTAATAACCGTTGATGGTGTAAAGAAGGCTGCTTTTGGTTCGGTTTATTCATATTATGAATTTGAACAGCCTCTCAGCGACAGACTTACAGATCATGAGTGGAAACAGATGATCGGTCTTGAGCTTAAAGATGATAATACTTATACACCACGTGAAGAATGGCCTAAACAGGTTGACTGGTCAGAAAGTTATCGTTATGACAGAGAGTACTAGGAACAAAAAAACGATAAAAGTAATAAGATGGCTGCTGCTTGCTGCAGCAGCCTCTTTCGTATGTTTTTTTGCACTTAGATACATGTGGAAGAGGGGCTATTTTCTTCCCGGATGGATACAGTGGAAAGAAAATTCGGAGGATCACACATTTACTGTAGGATATGATCCGGGTTTTAAGGAAGTGAGCAGAGCATCCAGAAAGAAGATGGCGCAGACTTCAAACGATGATTTGGAATATATTTCGGAAATAGTAAATGTATCGCTGGAAGATAAAAAGATAAGAATAGAAACTTCGGACGGAGTTCTGCTTTGGGAAAGCGATGATGAGTGGCTGGTTTCCGATTATCTGATCGGAGATATAGATCATGATGACGAAGACGAGCTGGTCCTTCTTGTATGGAAGATCGGAAGCTATGGAGAGTATAAGCCGATCTGGGTGAAAGAGGACGAGAATAAATGGTCGGAGCACATTTTCATATATGATTATGAACCGACAGAGGAATCGAGAATATATCCGATCTGGATGTCATCAAAAATCGGAATTGAGGCGAAGAGTATTTCTTTGGACAGTGATGAAAAGCTGCACATAATGCTCCCTGAGGATAAGGAATCTGTATGGTATTGGGAAAGTTGGGGCTTGACACTGCTGGAATAATCTATAAGATAGACAGAAAATGCTTGGATGAGGAGAATCAACATGTCTTCAGGAAAATATAAATACTTGTTCTGGGATCTGGACGGAACACTGACCCAATCCGAATTCGGAATTATAGATTCGGTTATATATGCACTCGGAAAGATGAACATAGAACCGGAACCAAGGGAGAATCTTAAGAAGTTTATCGGACCGCCGCTTTACGAGTCTTTCAAGAATTTCTATAACATGACTCCCGAAAATGCGGAGGAGGCAGTAAGGCTCTATCGTGAATTCTACACGAAGGAAGGAGTTTTCAGAGCTCCGCTTTATGACGGGATCAGCGAGCTGCTTGAGAAGCTTACTGTGCTTGGTTACAGAAATATGGTAGTAACATCAAAGCCTGCGGATCTGGCGGATGTGGTTGTTGAACATAACGGAATCAGGCAATATTTTGATGCTATTGTCGGACCGACAAGGGCGGAGAAACATTCCGATAAGACGATACTTATCGAGACGGCAATGAAGCTTTGTAAGACAGAGGGAGTACATGGTGTGGTAACGCCCGGAGATGTTATGAATAAAGAGTCGTCTGAGAATTCATCTGAGGAAAAAACAGGTGCATCATCAGAGACAGATAATGCTGCAGAGAATATAATTGCTGAGGAAATCAGAAAATCCGCAGTAATGATCGGCGACAGGCATTATGATATAAATGCTGCAGTAAAATGCGGCATCGATTCGATAGGAGTTCTCTTCGGCTATGGTTCCGAGGAAGAGCTTAAGGCTGCCGGGGCAACCTATATAGCCGAAACATCGGAGAAAATATTAAGTCTGTTAGAAAAATAGGGGCAATGAAAAATGCGTTTAGAGAGATCTGCCAACACAAAACGTAATATCATAGTAGGCATGCTTGATAAAATCACAGGCATTCTTCTACCCTTTATCGTGAGGACGCTCATTATACATATAATGGGGGCCGATTATCTGGGACTGACAGGACTTTTCTATTCGATAATTCAGATGCTCAATCTCGCAGAGCTGGGCTTCGGAACGGCTATCGTCTACAGTATGTATAAGCCGATTGCCGAAGAAGATACAAAAGCAATCAATTCATTAATGAAATATTATGCAAAAGTATACAGACGTGTGGGCACGGTTGTTCTGTTTGCAGGTCTTTCGGTGATGCTTTTCTTACCTTATCTCATCAATGATGAGGTACCGAATGACATAAATATATATATTTTATACTTCATTTATCTTTTCAGTTCGGTATCAAACTGTTTTTTGTATCCGAACAGGAGAGCACTTCTTTCCGCATTTCAAAGAGATGATATGATCGGACGTACTCATGTGCTTACACAGGCGTTGATGTATATGCTCCAGATCGTGAGTATAATACTTGCGAAGGATTATTATCTGTATGCATTGACGGTTCCGATCACTTCAATACTTTTCAGTATTCTTTCAAAGAACAGAGCGGATAAGCTTTTTCCTCAGTATAAGGAGGAGGGAGAGCTTGATCCGGAGCAGAGCAGTGAAATAAAGAGGCAGGTAACCGGACTTATGATCAGAAAGGTTGCGGTACTGTCGAGAAATGCACTTGATTCAATGTTCATTTCTGCGTTCATCAATCTGAAAATGACTACAATATACGGTAATTATTATTATATAGTCGATTCGGTTGTCATGCTGCTTGCCGTATTCGGAAGCTCAATGACCGGAGGCATCGGAAACAGTATTGCTCTGGATTCGGAAGAGAAGAACCTGAAGGATATGTATTCCGTCAATTTTCTTTTTATGCTTATAAGTGGCTGGTGTGCTATAATCATGCTATGTCTGTATCAGCCGTTTATGCTGATGTGGGTAGGAGAAAAGCTGATGCTTCCGTTCGGATATACAGTAGCTTTCTCGCTTTATTTCTATATATTGAAAATGAGTGACATACGTTCGCTCTACTCCGGATCTGCGGGCATCTGGTGGCAGATGAGACATATATCTGTTGCCGAAGCATTAACCAATTTGGTACTTAACTGGTGTCTTATCCAATTTCTCGGACTCATGGGCGTAATACTTGCCTCCATGATATCTTACATCATTTTCAATTTTATCGGTGGAGCGCTGATGCTCTTCAGATATTATTTCACAAACGAAAAACCGACATTATATTTCATCAAACACGGAGTGTATTTTGCAGTGACAATGCTGATAGGAACGGTTACATTTCTTGTGGTCTCGCTGATAGGAATTGAAGGAATTCCCGGTTTTATAATTAAGGCGGTTGTGAGCGCCTCGGTTTCCGCTGCTTTGTACCTGGTTACATATTGTTGGACCAAGGAATGGAAACAGGCAGAACCGATGATAAAAAAGATGCTGAAAAGGAAACAGAAATACAATGAACAGAATTAATGTGATGGATTGTACACTTCGTGACGGAGGATGGGTCAACGGATTTAATTTCGGACGAAATGAAATGCGTGAGATATTATCCGGTATTGCAAGGGCGGGAGTAGAGTTTATCGAGATGGGTTATGTAGAGGAAAATGCGGCTCGTGAAGAGGGATTTTCCATGTATAATGACTTCTCGATGCTTGAAAAGAATTTCTCTGATATGCCGGGTCTTTCGGAGATTGAAAAATACATTATGATAGATTACGGAAAGTTCCCTATCGAAAAGATTCCGGATGCGGAGAGTGAGTATGGAAAATATACCGACGGAATCAGGCTGTGCTTCCATAAGAAGGATTATAGAGATGCTGTGGAGATGGGTAAAAAAATTCTGGATAAGGGTTATAAGCTGATCATTCAGCCGATGGTCGTGTCGCGTTACAGTGATGATGATCTGAAGGAACTTATGGAGCTTGTTATGAAAGAAACTCCGAAGGCGAAGGCGTTTTATATAGTTGACAGTTTCGGAGTTATGGATCCGGAGGAGACAACTCACAGACTGATGCTGGTAGATGGTTATCTTGATGAAAACATTTCGGTCGGAACGCATATTCATAATAACAGAGATCTCTGTATGATAAATGCGGAAGCCGCCTGCAGACTGACAAAAGAAAAGAGCAGCGAGCATTTTGCGACAGGACGCGAACTCTATATTGACAGTACTCTCGGTGGACTCGGAAAAGGAGCAGGTAATCTTCAGACAGAAAAAATCGTAGAATATCTTAATACAAAATTCTACAAAGGCTATAACGAAAGCATGATGCAGAACATGAATGAGAAGTTTATTGAACCGTTGAAGGATAGATTTGTATGGGGCTTCAGTGAGGAATATGTTCTGACATCCGTATATCGTGCAACACCGACTTATGCAAAAATGCTGTACAGAGAATACGGACTGACATTGGATGAGCTGAAGGAATTTCTGATGAATATGCCTGAAGAGAAAAAAGATTCGTTCGATAAGGAATTTGCGGATGCGTATGTAAAGGAAATGCGCGGCGAATATATCTGATATGAAGAATGGATTACCAACGCCGTTACATAATGGACATGGTACTTAGTATACAGGTAGAATAGGTGTTGATATGGGAGCTTTGGTTTCGGTAGTTATACCGGTTTATAATGTTGAAAAATATGTATCCGAATGTCTGAACAGTGTAACAGCACAGACTCTTAAGGATATAGAAATTATCTGTATAAATGATTGCAGCACCGATGATTCACGTTCCGTAGTTAAGTCGTTTTCAGACCGTGATTCGAGGATCAGTCTATATGATAATGAGAAGAATCTCGGACTTGCCACAACAAGAAATCGTGGTATAAGTCTTGCAAAGGGGAAGTACATTTATTTCCTGGATTCGGATGATATGATAGAACCGTCGGCGCTGGAGGAACTTTACAATGCCGCGGAGAGAGACAGTCTTGATGCGGCTGTTTTTGCGGCCAGATTTATCTACGAGGATGAATCTATGAAACAGCAGTTCGGTACGAATCCTGCCGCTTTCAGAGGTGATTATCACAGTGTTTTATCCGGAAAAAAATTATATAAGAAATGGATGGAACATTGGGATTGGATGCCGTCACAGCCGAGATTCTTCTATAGACTGGATTTTCTGTTGAAGAATAAAATCAGATTTATTGATGGAATGCTTCATGAAGATGAGACATTTACCTTTGATGTACTTATGAATGCGGAAAAGATCAGAATTCTGAAGGAAGAATATTTTATCCGCAGATTCAGAGCGTCTTCTATTATGAGCAGCGTGCCGACTATGAGAAATGTAGAAGGCTGTATGAAAATACTGTCTCATGTCGGTTCATTTAATACAGATGATGAAAAACTGAAAAAGGCTATAGGATTTTATAAGTATAAGATTTTTTCAGATGTGACGAGGAAGTTTAAAGCTGTACGTGACAGTGGGCAGGATGTGTCATATACGTCATTGGCGGCAGCGGATGATATGAAGGACTTGTATGATAAGATCAAAGCTGCGGCGGATAAGAGCTACGAACTCTTTGCATGTTCTTCATACTATCAGGTGCTTGTGACTCTGATGATCGCAATGACGAAGAAAATCCGTGTGGATATTGTGCTTGAGGTGCATGGAGTTGAGACCGCTGAAAATCTGGCGGAGAGACTCATGGAATGCCTTCCGGATTTAGTCGGATATGCATATGTTATACCGGACAGTCCTGAAGTTGATCCGTATATTCAGCGTGAGACAGCGGCTGATGAAAAGCTGTCCGAACTCCTGGTTCAACATGTTGATGGAGTGATGAGACAGAAGGTCATGCGATATGACAGGATCAATGTATTCTGGGATCTTGGTTATCTCGGAACATATCTGAATATAAAGGGAATTCCATATACTCTTCACGAGGACAGTCTCAACTCGTATCAGCATATAAGAGAGAATCGTCCGAATTACAGATACATTTTTAATGACGAAGAGAGAATAGCTCATAAGGGAGTTGTCCCGTTTGGATATTCACCATACTGCGAAGAGGTTCATGTAAATGAAATAGCAGGTGTGCAGGTGATTGATGGTACAGCGGACAGTGCTGTAACAAAAACCGATAAACAAACAAAGTCCGACGGAGACACGGTTGAAATCAGATCCGTTTTAGATAAGCTTGTTGAAGAGCCGAGACAGGAAATGATGCATGCACTTTCGAAGGAAGATAAGAAGATTATATTCGACATTTTTCTTCCTAAAGATTTTAAAGCTGAAAGAGTTGATCTCTTGATTCTCACTGAGCCTTTTGCGGTTACAGGACGTTTGCCGAGTGAAGAGGCTCAGATCAAGCTGTATAAGGATCTGATAGAAAAGTATGCGGACAGGCGGGTAGTAATTAAAGCACACCCGCGCGATACGCTTGATTATGAAAAACTGTTTCCTGAAGTGACAGTAATTGAAAAAACTATTCCGATGGAAGTGATGAACTTTGATACAAACTTCCATGCTGATAGGGCGATAACCGTTGCGTCGTCGGCAATCTACGGCCTCGAGCAGGTTGATGAGAAGATATATCTCGGCGCAGATTATCTTGAAAAATATAAGTAAATTTATCAGAGAATTTCTCCGGTAAAAGAGGAGGTATGTTATGAAAATTGTTGGAGTTATTCCGGCTAGATATCAGTCGTCAAGGTTTCCGGGCAAGCCGCTGGCACTTATTCAGGGTAAGCCGATGATATGGTGGGTATATCAGCAGGCATCGAAGGTGACTGCATTTGATGAACTTATGGTTGCGACAGACAGCGACAAGATATATGAGGAATGTGAGAAACTTGGAATCAAAGTCGCAATGACAAGTGATAAGCACCCGACAGGAACGGATCGTCTCGGAGAGATAGCTGAAAAGAGTGACGCAGATTTCTTTGTAAATATTCAGGGAGATGAGCCTCTTATTGAGCCACGAGTGATAGAGAGCATAATTGATTATAAGAAAGCACATCCGGAAGTCGAGGTTATAAATACTATGGCGGCGCTTAAACCGGATCAGGATGTAAATGAACTGTCCATCGTTAAGGCTGCTGCAGCGAAGAATGATGATCTGCTTTATCTTTCGAGATCTCCTATCCCGAGATCAAAGAAGGGCGACAAGGTTGATTATAAGAGACATCTCGGTCTCTACGGACTTTCGAGAGAAGCACTTCTTTTCTATTCACATACAGAAAGAGGATATCTTGAAGGGATAGAAGATGTTGAAATGCTTCGATTCATGGAAAACGGTTACAGGATTAAGATACTTGAGGTTGTGTCCGACAGTATCGGAGTTGATAATCCGGAAGATATTGCAAAGGTTGAGGCGGTTCTGAATAGTAACGCCCAGTAGTATGTGAAGGAGGTCTGTTATGCCAAAGATTTCAGTACTGATTCCGGCTTACAATGTTGAGCTTTATTTAAGAGAATGTATCGACAGCGTTCTTAATCAGACCATGCAGGATTTTGAAATCATATGTATCGATGATGCTTCAACAGACGGGACGCGAAACATTTTAGAGGATTATCAGAAGAAGGACAGCAGGATAAAAGTCTTCTGTCATGAGAAGAATAAGGGACAGTCATCGGGCAGGAATGATGCACTCGCGCATGCGACCGGTGATTATGTATATATGTTGGATGCGGATGACAGGATAGTTCCTGAGGCTTTTGAAGAGCTCTATGAAATATGCAGCCGCGATAACCTGGATGTTGTCGGATTTGAAACAAGGAATTTTTCGGATGATCCGTCATATGAAAAAAATGTCCGCATCAAGACGATCACTTATCGTGATACGGAAGTGATGAACGGAAGAGCAGCGCTTGTTTACTGCATGGAGAATGAGTCTTTCTCGCTCAGCACGCCTACATTTATGATGAAAAGAGAATATCTTAATGATAAGAATATCCGATTTGTTGAAGGTATTCTACATGAGGATGTAGGTTATATTCTCGAGCTGATCGTTAGAGCAAATGCGGTCCGTTTCATTCATAAGGTATATTTTGAAAGAAGAATCCGAAGCAATTCGACAATGACGAAGGGCTTTACGGAGAAAAATATTGCAGGTTATCTGAAGAGCTTTTATAAGTCGTTTGAACTTGAGACGGCGCTTAAGAAATATCTTGATTCAGATGGACGTTTCAAGGAAGCTTTCGGAAAATGGCAGAGAGACATATTCGGACGTCTGAATCAGATCATGCAGATGGTTGCCGGTACAGACAGGCCGATTCCGGAAGGATTCAGCTCAAAGAAGGCATCAGATAACAGCAGAACATCTGATAATATCAGAACGTCAGGCGATGAACGTAAGACATTAGATGCGGTGTCCAGTAATGAAACAGGAGAGAAGCCTGCTGCTGATAAGGATGATTCAACCGCTTCAATGTTGGAAGGGATTGTCGGCGAGGAAATAAAAAGATTACTCGAGACAGTTAAGCTTATGCATTGGAGAACCGAGAAGCTTTCAATTTCCGAATGCTATCTCTGCGGAACAGGGCAGTATACGGAACGCGCAATTGAGGCACTCGGAGCACAGGATATAATAATCCGCGGGATTATAGTGCTTGAGAAGAATGCGACAGCATTCAAAGGTTTTCCGCTTATTACTGTTGAAGAGGCAGATAAGTCAATCCCTGTAGTTATCAGCGTTTCGAAATATATGAAGAAGGAATACAGTGACGCAGTTAAGGCAAATGGAAACAGGATCATTGAAATATTATTGTGATAGTCTGATCAGTAAAGGATTTAATCTATTTTTAATATTTCTTAAAAGACTGATTAACCTTGAACTGTTAAATTATCACCATAAGATACACGGTATCATATGTAGAATGATATTTTAATGACGGAGGATTAATAATATGAAGAAGCTTAAATTACTTGCTTGCGGTGCAGCAATTGCAGCAATGATCGCATGTGTGAGCGGATGCACATTTACCATTGGAGGAAAGACCAGTTATTCTTATAAGAATTCCGATGATTATGTGGTTGGTGATCGAGAGATATCCGATAAAGTTGATTCAATCGATGTAGATTATATATCGGGTGAGGTAAAGATCGTAACTGCTGATACAGATGTAATAACAATTAAGGAAACCGCAAAAAAGACTTTAAATGATAAAACCAAGGTGCATACTTGGGTTGACGGGTCGACACTTCGTATAAAATATTGCGAATCAAATAAGAATATCAATCTTTCAAATCTTGATAAGAAACTTGAGATAACGATTCCTAAAGATTTAAAGCTTGATAATCTGAAATTCGATATGGCTTCGGGCGATGTTGATGTGACTTGCGAAGCAAAAGAGGTTGATATGGATACGGCTTCGGGAGAAATCAAGCTGAATCTGACCGGCGACTCTGAAAAGATTACAATCGGTTCGGCTTCGGGAAATGTTAAGATTGATGCGAAAAATATAGAGAACTTCAGTGTAAGTACTGCTTCAGGAGATGTTGTATTAAATGCGGATTCTGTTAAGGAATTTGATTCGGATACAGCAAGTGGTTCTTGTGAATGCCATTTCAAAAATGTTCCTGAAAAAATGGATATGGATTCCGCATCAGGAGATGCAAAGGTTTATCTGCCTAAGGATACGGATGCTACAGTGGACTTCGATACAGCAAGCGGTGATTTCTCATGTGATCAGTCGTATGAGAAAAAAGACGATAAGTATGTTTTAGGCAAGGGTACAAATAAAATAGTTATGAATTCGGCTTCGGGAGATCTTAAGATAGTCGAAGAGTAAATCGGAAATACATGAATATGAATCCGCCTGACTCGTTATTATAGCAGCGAGCCAGGCGGTTTTTGTTTGGACGGAAATAGTCATAAAAATATCACCGATCGGGTGTTTAAAATGGTGAAAGAGTTTATGGGATATGTTAAAATAATGAGCAGTGGGTGTGCTTTATATTATATTGTTTAATTTCTTTATAGAACGTAAGTCAAATTAAATCCCAACCTATCAAACGGAGTTTGGAATGTTAGAGATTAAGAAGGAATGCACCGGGTGTATGGCTTGTGTGAACGGCTGTCCGATCGGCGCAATAAATATAAAAAAAGACGAATTCGGATTTGCAATGCCTGAAATTGATATAGAGGCATGCATTGACTGCGGACAGTGTGAACTAGTATGTCCGATCAACGGCCTTCCGGAAGGCCGGGAAAAAGAAGATGCGATACTGAGCGGGAAATGGAAGAGTGAACCGAAACCGATTGCTGCATGGTCTATGTTTCATATGGATGAGAAGGTTGTCGAAAAATCATCATCCGGCGGAGCATTCTATGCACTTGCAGAGGCTGTACTTGAAGGTGGTATGTCCGGAAACCATACGGTGACATCGCAGAATGACGGCGACATAAGTACAGTATGTGGCAGAACAGCACAGAATGATGAACATAAAGTATGTGATAACTCGAATCAGAATATTGATGCAGATATAGTATGTGATAACTCGAATCAGAATATTGATGCAGATATAGTATGTGATAACTCGAATCAGAATATTGATGCAGATATAGTATATGATAAAACATCGCATCAGACCGGAATTGTCTTTGGATGCATGTATGATATCAGCAGCCGCTCGGCATATCTTACAGACACGGATCATGTGTCTCTTGATTCGCTTCTGACAAGTAAATATGTTGAGAGCTATATTTCAGAGGATGGATTGAGAAGAGTCAAATCGGAAGTTGAGACCGGACGACAGGTTCTCTTCTGCGGAACACCATGTCAGGCGGCGGGACTCAGAAGCTTCCTCGGACGGGATTACGATAATCTCCTGATAGTCGACTTCGCATGTGGAGGTGTAGCTGCACAGCCGTATCTTTCGGATTATATATCATCTCTTGAAGCTGAACATGGTTCACAAGTAATTCGCATCAGCTTTCGAGATAAGCATTACGGATGGGGACAGTACTGTTTCCTTGCAGAGTTTGAGGACGGAAGCATTTACAGAAAAACTGCAATGTCGGATCCGTACTTCTTCTCGTTCCTGCGTTCTTCAATGCAAAGACTTTCATGCCATGGATGCCATTTCTCTGATGCACATAGATCGGATATCTGCTTGTCGGATTTCTGGAGATGCGATTTCTTTGATGTTGAAAGAAACGACAGACGAGGATTATCGATGGCACTCGCATTTACGGAGAAGGGACAAAGGGCACTTGAAGAACTGAAAAATGTAATGCATATGGATATGCTTCCTTTGGACGGTGCATCATATCATTTGAAGAGCAGGTTCTGTCCGGAGTCGAAGCTTGAAGAAATATATAGAGATATGGGAATTGCGATAAATAGTGGCGTGAAGGCTCTCAGAGAGTCGCTCCTTTCGGAGGAAGAACTTGAAGCATATGAAAGGCGTCAGCAGATAATGGATGATGAGAACGAGAGACACCTTCATCCGGAAATAGTCGGTAACGGACAGATAGTTCCGAAGCCGGTAAGTGAATGATGAATTGACAGGTGGTTCCGAAGCCGGTAAGTGAATGATGAATTGGCAGGTGGTTTCGAAGCCGGTAAGTGAATGATGAATTGGCAGATGATTTTAGAGCCGATTTGGGAATGATAGATTTTTTGAATTTGGATAGGATAGAAAAATGTACAGCAGTCTTGATGAAATAGCCGAAGGATTTTTAAATGAGAATATAGATGTGGTGAGCTTCGATCTCTTTGATACATTGGTTACCAGACCTCTTGAATCATCAACGGATGTTTTTGAAATGCTCGACCGCGACTTTGGCAGACTTCACGGGGCATCCGTAAGTTTCAAGAAGCTTCGCATGGATGCTGAAGCAACTCTTCGAAGAAGAATCATTCGCGGAGAGATAGAGAAGGAAGATATAAGGCTTTCAGATATTTATAAGGCGCTTATCTCCGATTTCGGAATTGATGAAAGTTTAGCTTACAAGCTGATGGACGAGGAAGTATCTCTGGAGATCAGTCTCAGTCGCCCAAGAGAGAGCGGAATGTTTCTGTGGGACAAAGCGATGGATTCGGGCAAAGCCGTGATTGTGACATCTGATATGTACCTTGAGAAAAGCTGTCTTATGGAAATACTCAAGGAGAACGGTTACGACGGATATCAGGATATTTATGTTTCATCAGAAATAGGTAGGCGTAAGATTTCCGGAAATCTGTACAAGGCTGTTTCTGAAATACTCGGCGTTGCACCGGATAGGATATTTCATATAGGTGACAATGAGGAGTCAGATTACAATATTCCTATACAGCTTGGATTCAAGGCGGCATATCTTCCGTCAACGATGAAAATGTATGGCAGCCGCGGATGCAGCCACCAGGTTGAGAAAATCTGTGCCGATCTGACCGATTGGGAAGCTGCAAAGCGTTCAGTCGGCATCGGTGCCATGAGGCAAATGACCGCCAATAAATATTTTGATGATCCATTTCGTACGTTTGATGATAATTCGGATTATAATTCAGATCCTTATTTCGTCGGATACGGAGCACTCGGAATGCATTTGCTTGCACTTACGAAATGGCTTTCCGAAAATGCGGAGCGTGACAGTATTAAGCACCTTATCTTTATGGCACGCGACGGATATCTTCCGAAGAAGGCATATGACATTTATAGAAAAATTCATCCATCTCTTCCGGAGTCGATGTATCTTCATGTTTCAAGAAGGTCTGTACTTCCGGCAATGATCAGGAAACCTGAGGATCTTTATGACCTTCCGGTGGATATAACTTATCAGACACCGAAGAAGCTGCTCAGTCTGCTTGAGTTTTGTGATGGAAAAGCATGCGTTGACACAAATGTCAACCAAATCACTGAAACGGGTGACAATCATTTTACACCCGATTCATTCAGAGAATTCATACATGATTTTATTATAGAAAGATATGATAGAAATAAGCATAATGCGGCAAAGCAGAGAATCGCTGATTATATAGGGAATAAGACACAGGATTCCTTAAAGGACTGTGCCGCTCTGTTTGATATGGGCTACAGCGGACGTATTCCGGCGGCTGTAATGGATGTAACAGAAACGAATCCGGCAGTTTATTATTTCCATGCTGACGGAAGAAATCATTTCAGATATGAGAAACGTTCGGGAATGAAAATCAGAAGTTTTTTCGATTTCAATCCGTACATGGAAGCATCGCTCAGGGAATATTCATACCTTGAGGCAACGGCTTCCTGCATTGGCTATACCGATGATCTTGAGGAAATATATGATGCGGGACCGGCCGATGGATATTATAAAGCAGCACTTCAAATGCAGAAAGGTGCAATAGATTTCGTTAAGGATTATCTGGACTTCTTCCGAGATTATGAAAATGAAGTGTCATTCAGATATCATGATGCTGCAATGCCTTTTGAGGCGTTCATCCGCTATTGTCGAGGATCGGATCTCGGTATTTACGATAAAGTTTTGATCGATGATGAACTCTGGGGAGGAAGAAGAGATATCGATCTCAAATATCTCATTGAAGCAAGACGAAGCAAGATTCCGGAATATGCACTTAACTCCGAAGAACTAGAAGAGAGAAAATCCCAAGCTTCGAATAAGACGAAGAGTGAAAGTGAAACCATTGACCATCTGAAGAATGAATGCGAAAAGATCAAGCCGAATGAAAGTGGATGTGAAAAAGTTGAGTGCCCGGAGAACAGTGTACGGGATGACGCAAATAAGTCTGTTTTGTCTGATGTAAGCGAGCAGGATAATTGTCCGGAGTGGGATAGTGAGATCAATACAACACAGATGCGAGAATCAGCCCTTAACTGGTATGAATTTAAAGCAGACAGCAGTGCGCTTCTGATAGGTTCGGAAGATGATGTACTTATGGGACTTCTTAGAAGAAAATGCGGAAGCGCAGATTGCACGGAATCAAAGACTTCAATGGATGCAGAAGTCGGTTCGGGAGCGAAGATATCAGCAGAGACAGAAGTTGGTTCGGGAGCGAAGATATCAGCAGAAACAGAAGTTGGTTCGGGAGCGAAGATATCAGCAGAGACAGAAGTTGGTTCGGGAGCGAAGATATCAGCAGAGACAGAAGTTGGTTCGGGAGCGAAGATATCAGCAGAGACAGAATTTGGTTCAGAGTCAGAAATATCAGCTGATACATATTATAATTCAGATGATTGCACTGCACCTAAAAAATACGATTACATCGTGTGCATGGATGGAAAGAAGCTTGCCGATGGCGAATCAGCCATCATCAAGGTGTGGAGAAGACTTCTGAATCCGGGAGGAGTCATCATTCTCGGAGTTGATAACAGATATGCACTTCGCGAGTTTTGCGGTAACGGAGAAGGGATGGACAGCCGGGATGATTCAATGAACCGGCTCGGACGTTTCAGTAAGCTCGAGCTTGAAGAAATGCTGAAGTCAGCTGGAATAAGTAACTATAAATTCTATTATCCTGTACCGGATATGAGAATGCCGCAGATGATCTTCACTGATAGTTACATGAATGGTATTAATACACGAGAGAGACTCAATGATTATAACTATCATGATCATCCGATGCGTGTTATGGAGCATAGATTATTCGGTGATGTAATAGACAGTGGTGCACTTCCTTTTATGTCTGACTCATATATTATCGAAATATGTCCGGATTCAGCCGCTATCGCTGCTATGGCAGAGTCGGTGGATGAAGTATGCGGAGATTCTGCAGATGTTTTGAATAATAGGCAGTCGGGTGAAGTATGTGGAAGACTGACAGATGTTTTGAATAATAGGCAGTCGGGTGAAGTGTGTGGAAGACTGACAGATGTTTTGAATGAAAGACAGTCGGGTGAAGTATGTGAAAGACTGACAGATGTTTTGAATAATAGGCAGTCGGATGAAGTGCGCGAAAAATCGACAGTTCGACAGAACAGTAAACTTTCGGATATAGATTATGCTGTGATTACGACCGATAGAGGCAGTGCACTTGGTATGGCAACAACCATCAGACATGATGGTCGTGTGATCAAGAGAGCTCTTTATCCTGAAGGAGAAGCTCAGCTGAGAAAGCTGAACGCTTATACAGAAAAGTTAAAGAGCTGCGGAGTACCTGTAGTTGAGACTAAACTTTGCAGCGATGAAACAGGAATGTATCTTGAGATGCCGTACATTTCCTATGAAGGCATGTCGGGAGTCCTTGAAAGAATGGTAAATTCGGATCGGAAAAGATTCCTTGAGATATTCGATGCGATATTTATGTATATAAAGAGAAGTGCCGGCAGAGATGAAGCGTCTGATTGTAAAATTAATGACGGAGATGATACGGTATTCCTTGACCTTGCACCGTGCAATGCATTTTATGTGCCGGGACAGGAGAAGGCGGAAGACAGTATCCTTTTCTATGATCAGGAATTTATATCAGATGATGCGACACCCGAGTATGCAATGTACAGAACAATAAGATATTTCTTTGAATCTTCGGCATCTGCAAGGGCGGCGATGGACGTATCCGAAATGTTCAGGAGATATAACATTTCTGAGGATGATGAGAAACTCTTCGCGGAAAAGGAGAAGAGATTTATCGAATCGGTTAGGAATACAGATCAATTTGATTGGGTGATACGTGCATCCAGACCGAATCTGATCAAGGATGAGGTGTCTGTAAAAAACGGCGCTGATGAAATTGCAAAGCCTGATGGAATCAGATTATCTAAGGCTGGTGAAATTAAATCATCAAAGACATATCATATCGGTTATGTTCCGGGAGTTTTTGATCTCTTCCATAAGGGACATTTAAGACTTATTGAGCGCTGTAAAGAAAGATGTGATATATTGATAGTAGGCGTTCTGACCGATGAACTTGTAGAGTATTACAAGGGGAAGAGGCCAATCATTTCATGTGAAGACAGGATGGAAGTTATTAAAGGACTGCGCGCGGTTGACAGAGTTATACCGGTGGATTTCAGTAACACGGATAAGATAGATGCTTGGGAACAGCTGCATTATGATTGTCATTTTTCAGGAGATGATCATGTCGGTCATTGGAATGATATTTTGGCTGAACTTAGAAAACGTGGTTCAAATATGGAATTCTTCTCATATACAAAAGGAATAAGCAGTACGGAGATCAGAAATGGAATACACTCAGGAACAACTGAAAAAAATTAGAGAGATAGAGCTTGGACTATACCATGAACTTGCCCGTATCTGCGATAAGTATAATCTCAGATTTGTTACAGGCTTCGGAACAACGCTTGGAGCAATAAGGCATAATGGATTTATTCCATGGGATGATGATATGGATTTCCTGATGCCGCGTAAGGATTTTGAAAAGCTGATCAAGGTTGCACCTAAAGAGCTTTCTGGACCTTACAAGCTGCTTGAACCGAGACTGACTGACGGATATGTAATGAGCTTCGCAAAACTCGAGAGAGATGATTCTACTTTTGTTGAAGCGGTAGACAAACATTTTAAATATCATTGCGGAATTTATATAGACATTTTCCCAATGGACTACTGGCCACAGGATGTGAAGAAGAGAGATAAGGTGGCATTCAGATGCTATGTGCTCCTTAAGCTGATGGTTCTTGCAACATATAAGCGACCAAAATTTCCAAAGGGTCTGAAAGGTGCGAAGAAGATTTTCTCTATCGTCGGCTGTGCTTGCATCAGCGGATTTTTGAAGCTTTTCAGAATTACCACAAGAAAGCTTTATAAGAAATATATACGGCTTGCGTCTTCCACATCCAGAGAAGAGGCTGAGGGTTATGTTACGGATATGTGCTGGTGTTGGATCAGAAAGCATCATATGTTCGGCCTTCAGTATAAAGATGAGGGACTCTTTACTCAGCTTTATCATGATTTCGAGGACGATAAGGTTCCTGTACCGAAAGATTATGAAGGTTACCTGACAACTGCGTACAGAGATTATATGAAGCTCCCACCTGAAGGCAGCAGACATTGCCACATGCCTGAAGTGCTTATTTTCCCTGATGAGAATGGTGGGATTGAGAAAGATACTAACAGAAATGGATAAATCAAGAAATAGTTAGTAAAAGGAAGAATCCAGCGGGTACTGGAAAAGAATAATTACTAACAAAAATGGATAAATCATGAAATAGTTAGTAAAAGGAAGAACCTGGTGAGTGCTTGAAAAGAATAATTACTAACAAAAATGGATAAATCAAGAAATAGTTAGTAAAAGGAAGAATCCAACGGGTACTGGAAAAGAATAATTACTAACAGAAATGGATAAATCAAGAAATAGTTAGTAAAAGGAAGAATCCAGCGGGTACTGGAAAAGAATAATTACTAACAAAAATGGATAAATCAAGAAATAGTTAGTAAAAGGAAGAATCCAGCGGGTACAGGAAAAGAATAATTACTAACAAAAATGGGTAAATCAAGAAATAGTTAGTAAAAGGAAGAATCCAACATGTGTCGGAAAAGAAAAATTACTAACAGAAATGGGTAAATCAAGAAATAATTGAGTGATTATCGAAAAAAGGAGGATACGTGATGCAGACATATTATGCAGTCTGTTTGTTTCTTTCAGTTATCGGACTCTTGATTTTCAAATGGAGATGGAGCAGGGATACGGATATAAATATTACATTCCTGTTTCTGTTTATACCTATCACGGAGATAGGCTATCTTATGCGGTCTATATCATCCAATCTTGAGGAGGCGCTTCTTGCGAACAAGATAATCTACCTCGGGGGATGTTTCCTTGCGATGTTTATCACTTTCGGTATCATGAATCTTTTCCAACTGAAGATTCCGAAGATAATAGGTTTTTTAATGACGGCGTCATCGATACTTATGTATACGGTAGTTTTGATGATCGGAATCAATGGCTGGTTTTATAAGTCAGTTACTTACCATGTTATCGACGGAGATGTAGTATTGCGGAAGGAGTATGGCCCTTTTCATACCGTTTTCTATATTATGATCGCAATCTATACTTTAATAGGTTTGGGACTTCTTGGTTACAGCATGACAAAGAGGAAAGGTGTTGTGTCCTACAGGACTACACTCCTTTTGATCCTTACGGAAATCGTTTCGGTTATATCTTTCTTCTTTGGACATTCGAATGACAAAGGAATTGAGCTTCTGCCGGCTGCATTTGTTATATTCCAGATGATTTTCCTGATCATCATGGAAAGAACAGGAATGTACAATATCAGTATAACAGAAGCTTTTGCTATGATAGATAAGGCAGAAAACGGTTTCATTGCACTTGATATCCACAGGTGTTTTTTAGGAGCAAACTTAACTGCCAGAAAATTCTTCCTTACACTTGCAAATCAGGAGGTTGATAAATGGTTCAATATCGATAAGCCTCCGCTGTCGCTTGTTGACGGATGGCTGGATGAGTTCGACAGGATTGCAAAGAACCGTAAGAGCGGAACAAGAATGGAAGAGATAGAGCATGTTGTTGAGCATCATGACAGATTTTATAAGTTTATTATCAATTACATCCGTGATGAAAAAAGAGTTAAGGGTTATCAGATTGTAATAGTTGATGAGACCGAAGAACGTAAATATACAAACCTTCTTGAAAAGTATAACAGCGATCTTGAAGAGGAGGTAGAGAAGAAGACAGAGCATATTCAGGAAATACAGGACAAGATGGTACTTGGACTTGCGGAAATGGTTGAAGGTCGAGACTTCAGTACAGGCGGACATATTAAGCGTACCAGTCAGGGAATAAAGATTCTCATGGAAGAAATGCTTAAAGATCCTGAGTGTGATGTAGATAGGCACTATGTAAAGCTGATGGAAAAAGCAGCACCTATGCATGACCTCGGAAAGATTGCCGTTGATGATAAGATACTCAGGAAGGAAGGCCGTTTTGAACCTTGGGAGTATGAAATCATGAAGACACATGCAGAAAAGGGAGCTGAAATGGTGAGGAAGGTTCTGACAGGAGTTGAAGACCCTGAATTTGAGATCCTTGCGGAAAATGTAGCCCATTACCATCATGAACGAGTTGACGGATCGGGATATCCAAATCATCTGAAGGGTGAGGAGATTCCATTTGAGGCACGTATCATGGCGATAGCTGATGTGTATGATGCTCTTGTATCGAAAAGATGCTATAAGGATAAGTATAGTTTTGAGAAGGCTTTTGAAATAATAGAAGAAGGAATGGGAACTCAGTTTGACGAGAGCCTCAACAAGTATTTTCTTGCGGCTCGTCCGAAACTTGAAGCGTATTACAGCGGCCTGGATGATGACGAGGACTGAAATAAAGCATGACATAACAGAAAAAACTGAAATAAAGTTCCACTGAAAAAAATATATTTTTTCACAATGAATGAGTGCCGTATTTTTCCGAAAAAAATAAGGCGAAACAAGGGCTCGTCAAGAAATATTTTGGAAAAACATGCTGTGTTAAATATGACTAACAAAGTTTAATTTTTCTGAACAAAAGATAATTTCAAATTAGCTGATATATCAAGTATAATATGACGTGGTATGTCAGCTTTTTATATAAAGTACATATATAAAATATATAATCTTATAGGAGGTCAGATATGGCGAAGCTGAATGCTGCAGCAGCAGCGAAGATCGAGGAAATCTGTGATAGATACACAGATGAAAAGACTCCTCTCATGATGATACTCAGCGATATCCAGAACGAGTACGGATACATTCCGCTCGAAGTTCAGGAGCTGGTATCAAAGAAGACCGGAATTTCGGTTGCTGAGATTTACGGAGTTGTAACATTTTACTCATTTTTCTCTTTAACGCCGAAGGGAAAATACGTAATAGGATGCTGTCTTGGAACAGCATGCTATGTAAAGGGAGCTCAGCAGGTTATTGATAAGTTCTCAGAACTTCTCAAGATTAAGCCGGGTGAGACAAGTGAAGACGGCCTCTTCACTCTTGATGCCTTAAGATGTATAGGCGCTTGTGGTATTGCACCGGCCGTAAGTATTAACGGTAAGGTATATCCAAAGGTAGCCGTAGGTCAGGTTTCTGAAATTATTGAGTCTTACAGAAAGGAGGCATCAGCATAATGAGCAAGATTACTTCAGTTGCAGAGCTTGAGCAGTGCGCATCAGCATGTACCAAGTGTCTTGATGACAAGCTTAAGGGAGCAGACGACAAGCGTCATATCGTTCTCTGTGGTGGTACAGGATGTCTCTCAAGTAATTCAAAAGAGATTATGAAGAAGTTTGAAGAAGTTCTCGAAGCTAAGGGACTTTCAGACAAAGCAACAGTTAATCAGGTAGGATGCTTCGGTTTCTGTTCACAGGGACCTTTCGTAAAGATCTATCCTGAAGATACACTTTATCGTATGGTTTCTATCGATGATGTAGAAGAGATCGTTGATAAGGATATCGCAAACGGCGAGATCGTAGAGAGACTTCTCTATGTTGATCCTGCTTCAGGCGAGAAGAAGACAAAGCAGGAGGATATCAACTTCTATAAGAAGCAGCGTCGTGTTGCTCTTCATGGTTGTGGAGTTATCAATCCTGAAGATATTAACGAGGCTATCGGTATGGGAGCTTTCCAGGGAATCAAGAAGGCTCTTTCAATGACACAGCAGGAAGTTCTTGATGAAGTACTTGCTTCAGGACTTCGTGGACGTGGAGGCGGCGGCTTCCCTACAGGAAGAAAATGGCAGTTCGCTTACAACGTTGAAGCTGATCAGAAGTATGTTGTATGTAATGGTGATGAGGGTGATCCTGGTGCATTCATGGATCGTTCTATCCTTGAGGGTAACCCACTCGGAGTTATCGAGGGTATGATGATCGCAGGTTATGCATTCGGTGCTTCAGAAGGTTACTTCTATGTTCGTGCTGAGTATCCTATCGCTGTTAATCGTCTTAAGATTGCTATCAAGCAGGCTAGAGAGATGGGTCTCCTCGGTGAGAACATCATGGGCTCAGGCTTCAGCTTTGATTGCCACATCAGACTTGGTGCAGGTGCTTTCGTTTGTGGTGAGGAGACAGCTCTTCTTAACTCAATCGAAGGTAAGCGCGGTATGCCTAGACCAAGACCTCCTTTCCCGGCAGTTAAGGGACTTTGGGGCAAGCCAACCTGTGTTAACAACGTTGAGACACTTGCTTGCGTACCTTACATTCTTCGTGAAGGTGCTGCAGAGTTCGCTGCAGTTGGTACTGAGAAGTCAAAGGGTACTAAGGTATTCGCTCTCGGTGGTAAGGTAAATAACGTAGGTCTCGTAGAGGTTCCTATGGGAACAACTCTTAGAGAGCTCATTTATGATATCGGTGGCGGTATCCCTAACGGTAAGAAGTTCAAGGCTATCCAGACAGGTGGTCCTTCAGGCGGATGTCTGACAGAGGAGTTCCTTGATGAGCCTATCGATTTCGATAACCTTGTTCAGAAGGGATCTATGATGGGTTCCGGTGGAGCTATCGTTATGGATGAAGACAACTGTATGGTTGACGTTGCTAAGTTCTACATGGAGTTCATCTGTGATGAGTCATGTGGTAAGTGTTCACCATGCCGTATCGGTACTAAGAGAATCCTTGAGGTTCTTACAAAGATCACAGAAGGTAAGGGTACTATGGAAGACCTTGATACTCTTGAAGAGCTTAGTAAGACTATCCAGAAGAATTCACTTTGTGCTCTCGGACAGACAGCTGCTAATCCGGTTAATTCAACACTTAAGCATTTCCGCGATGAGTACATCGCTCATATCGTTGATAAGAAATGTCCGGCTCATGTATGTAAGAGCCTTATGCAGTACAAGATCGATCCTGATAAGTGCGTTGGCTGCGGTATGTGTGCACGTAACTGTCCTGCAGGTTGTATCGAGCAGACAGATTACATCGCTCCTAACCACAAGCTTGCTTCATACAAGATTGATCCTGCAAAGTGCGTAAAGTGTGGACTTTGTATGAGTAACTGTAAGCTTAACGCTATAACAAAAGAGTAAGGAGGTAACTACTATGGCGATGGTAAATATTAAAATAGAAGGCATCTCCTATCAGGTTGAGGAAGGGCTTACAATCCTCGAGGCTGCTAAGAAGTGCGGTTATGAGATTCCTTCACTTTGTGCATTCAATCACGGCGAGTGCAACCAGGGTTCATGTCGTGTATGTCTCGTTGAGGCAACAGGCGCTAGAGGCCTTGTAGCAAGCTGTGTTTATCCTGTAGCAGAGGGTATGGAGATTAAGATTTCTTCACCTGCAGCTACAGCAGCAAGAAGACAGAGCGTTGAGCTCCTTCTTTCAAATCACAATATGAACTGCCAGCAGTGCGATAAGAACGGTAAGTGTGAGCTTCTCCATGTTGCATATGTAACAGGAGCAAGAGAGGGCGCTTTCCAGGGTGTTCATTCAGAGACACACCTTGACACAGTTGCACCTGGTATCGTAAGAGATACATCAAAGTGTATCCTTTGCGGAAGATGTATAGAGAGATGTAAGAACGCTCACGGTCTCGGAATCCTCGGATTCGAGAACAGAGGATTCAGTACATTTGTTGCACCAGCTGAGAACAGAGGATTCAACGATTCTCCATGTATCCAGTGTGGACAGTGTGTAAATGTATGTCCTACAGGCGCTCTTATGGAGCATTCAGAGATAGATAAGATCGATGCTGCACTTGCAGCAGGTAAGACAGTCATCGCTCAGGCTGCACCTGCAGTTAGAGCTGCACTTGGCGAGGAGTTTGGTTACAAGATCGGAACACCTGTAACAGGTAAGATGGCAGCAGCTATGAGAAGACTTGGATTTGCAAGAGTTTACGATGTAAACTTCGGTGCTGACCTTACAATCATGGAGGAAGGTACAGAGCTTCTCGGAAGACTTCAGAACGGCGGAACACTTCCGATGATCACATCATGTTCACCTGGATGGGTTAACTACGCTGAGTATAACTATGGAGATCTTCTTCCACACCTTTCATCATGCAAGAGCCCTCACCAGATGCAGGGTGCTATCATCAAGTCTTACTGGGCAGAGCAGAACGGCATTAAGCCTGAAGATATTTTCGTAGTATCAGTTATGCCTTGTACAGCTAAGAAGTTTGAGAGACAGCGTGATCAGCTTAAGGTTAACGGCATTGATGATGTAGATGCAGTTATCACAACACGTGAGCTTGCTCGTATGATCAAGAGATCAGGTATCCTCTTCGACAGACTTCCTGATGAAGATTGGGATCAGGATATCATGGGCGATTACACAGGTGCCGGAGTTATCTTCGGTGTTACCGGTGGTGTTATGGAAGCTGCTCTCAGAACAGTTTACTTCAAGCTTACAGGTAAGGAATCTGAGCCGATCGAGTTCAAGGCTGTTCGTGGCCATGACGCAGGTATCAGAGAGGCTTCACTTGATATCAACGGAACAACAGTTAACGTTGCTATCGCTTCAGGTATGAAGTCAGCAAAGGTTCTCCTTGATGAGATCAGAGAAGGTAAGTCAAAGTATCAGTTCATCGAGATCATGGGATGTCCTGGTGGATGTATCAACGGTGGTGGACAGCCTTACGTTCGTGAGTGCTTCCTTCCTAACGAAGATGATGACATCATGGATACATACAAGGAGAAGAGAGCTCAGGCTCTTTACTCAGAGGATGAGAGACAGACTCTTCGTCAGTCACATAACAATCCTCAGATCGTTGAACTTTATGAGAAGTTCCTTGGCGAGCCTAACAGCCATAAGTCACATGAGCTTCTGCATACAACATATGCAGCACGTGAAGGCTTCAACGACGTTCAGTAATTGAATTAAATTAACTGAAATATTGCAGGCGGATGAGAAATCATCCGCCTGTTTTTTCGTCCGGATTACGGTTGTGGAAATACTACAGGATTGTTATAATTCATAATGATTCATAAGGTTATAGAAATAGAATCGGGGGATTTTATGAGAAAACGTATTATCAGTTTATTATTAACTATTGCGATCATAGTCGGTGCATTTCAGCTGACACCGCTTACGGCTCATGCTGCAGAAGGTTATTCCATATGGATTAATTATGAAACCAATACGATTACAGTATATTATAACGGCAGTCCTGTGAAGGGTTTTATATGTTCTACGGGAGCTGCAACTCCGACAAGCGGAACATATTATTCACAGGATAAGTACAGATGGTGTGAGCTGAAGGGCGGCGTCTGGGGACAGTATTGTCAGGTTATCACAGGAAATATCCTGTTCCATTCTGTTCCTTGTCTGGAAAGAGATCCTTCAACTCTTGAATATTGGGAGTATGACAAGCTTGGATCAACTGCATCTGCAGGCTGCGTAAGACTTACAGTACGCGATGCAAAGTGGATTTATGATAATTGTCCTGTAGGAACGCCGGTTACATTTTATGCAAGCAGTGATCCGGGACCTTTCGGAAAGGTAAAAGGTCTTAAGATAAGTACAGCACCGGAACCATATCGTAACTGGGATCCGACAGATCCTGCTCCTGAAAATCCCTGGAATCAGGATACGATATATATGCAGAAGGCATTTTCAGCTGCAGGCTACAAGAAATATAATCCGGAGCTTCAGAGCGTGATCGATACGACTCTCGGTTCAGACGAGCAGATCCTCAAGGTTCATTGGATGACAGAGGGAATAAGAGGCGGCAGCCGTGCATCGGACCTTTTCGATATTAAGATATATAAATCAAATTATCCTGAACTTGTTAAGGCTTACGGTGCAGATAATTATTCTTACGTATATGATTATAATATGTGGGGATATCAGAAGGGACGTATTGCAAATGTACTGATCGCACCGTATAAGAATGCATACATTTTCGATGCACAGTACTATGCTGACAGATATCCGGATCTTAAGAAGGCATTCGGATATGACAGTGAAAGCCTGATGAGACATTTTGCATTATATGGTCTGAAGGAAGGCCGTCAGGCAAGCCCTGTTTTCGATGTTACATTTTATAAGAATAAATATGCAGACCTCAGAGCTGCGTTCGGAAATAACAATGTTCTATATGTAAATCATTTCATCAAGAGCGGACTTCGTGAGGGACGCCAGGCAAGTATCCTCTTTGATGTAAATTTCTATAAGAATAATTATGCGGATCTCAGGGCAGCGTACGGAACAAATAGTGCCAACAACGTAAAGCTTGCAGAGCATTTCATGAAGTACGGTCTGAAGGAAGGGCGTCAGGGTTCGGCAATATTTGATGCACGTTATTATGCAGGAAACTATAAGGATCTTGCAAATGCATTTAAGGGGGACGTGAGAAAATATATGGCACATTTCCAGAACAGCGGACTTCGCGAGGAAAGATGTGCCAGTGCTCAGTTTGATATCAGAGTTTACAAGAACAGATATTCGGATCTCAGAGCTGCGTTCGGAAATAATAATGCGGCTTATGCGGCTCACTATATGGGCTCCGGAGCACGTGAGAAGCGCGTTGCATCGGTTCTGGACGGCAATACAAGTGCTGTATTCAATGCAAAGTATTATGCAGATAAGTATCCGGATCTTAAAGCTGCATTTGGATATGATGAGCATAAACTGCTTACACATTTTGTGAAGTACGGTATACGCGAGGGACGCCAGGCTTGTGCAACCTTCAATGTTACAGCATATAAGAACAGATATGCTGATCTGAAGAGTGCATTTGGAAATGATAATTATCTCTATGTTAAGCACTATATCAAGTATGGTGTTAAGGAAAAGAGAAAAGCAGATTAGAGGTTTATTTAACAGAATTTGGAGGCTTTAAATGGCAATCAATTACAGTAAGGTAGCTATGATAGGATGCGGGTTCGTAGGATCCGCGTCCTGCTTTGCGCTTATGCAGAGCGGACTTTTCAGGGAAATGGTGCTGATCGATACAAACAAGGATAAGGCTGAGGGCGAGGCACTCGATATCAGTCACGGACTTCCTTTCGCAAAACCGATGGATATATATGCGGGCGATTATTCGGATATATCCGACGCCGCTATCGTTATCGTATCTGCGGGAGCGGCTCAAAAGCCGGGTGAAACAAGACTCGATCTTGTTAAGAAAAATGTGGGCATTTTCAAGAGCATAATGCCTAATATCAAGAATTCCGGATTCGAGGGTATACTGCTTATCGTTGCAAATCCTGTAGATATCCTTACAGCAGTGGCCAGAGAACTCACCGGATTTCCTGAGTCCAGAGTATTCGGTTCGGGAACGGTTCTTGACACTGCAAGACTGAAATATCTTCTCGGAGAACATCTTGGTGTTGACAGCCGTACGGTACATGCATTTATAATAGGAGAGCATGGTGACAGTGAGATTGTGGCATGGAGCAGTGCAAATGTATCCGGAGTTCCGCTGCATGACTTCTGCGAGATGAGGGGACATTTCAAACATGAAGAGTCTATGATCGCAATTGCGGAATCCGTAAAGAACAGTGCATATGAGATCATTCAGAAGAAGCAGGCAACCTATTATGGAATCGCAATGACGATAAGAAGAATATGTGAAGCGATAATCCGTGATGAGGAGTCAATCCTTCCGGTATCGGTTGCGCTTCATGGAGATTTCGGGCTCGACGGTGTGACGCTCAGTATGCCTGCGATAGTCGGAAGGAGTGGAATTGAAACACTTGTACCGATAAAACTCAGTGCCGATGAACAGGCAAAGCTTGCAGCTTCGGCTGAGACGCTGAAGAAAGTATATAAAGAAGCGATGGGATTTACCAAGGATTGAGATGCATCGGAAGACGATGAGTCTCATAAGCCGAATGCTCATTTGGATAGCCATGGCAAGTTTAGTGTCGTAAAAACAAGGGGAGAACGGGATGGAAGATAAAAGGTATGCCGTACTGATCGATTCGGATAACATTTCATCAAAATATATAACAAGTATTCTGGATGAAATGACAAAGTACGGAGTTGTTACTTATAAGAGAATTTATGGGGATTGGACGACATCACAGTCGACCAAGTGGAAGAAGGAGCTGATGGAGAATTCAATCACTCCGATTCAGCAGTTCAGAAATACAGTCGGCAAAAATGCCACCGACTCGACGCTCATCATCGATGCGATGGATATCCTGTACACGCAGAGTGTAGACGGTTTCTGCATCGTTTCAAGTGATGGTGATTTTACGAGATTGGCAAGCCGTCTTCGTGAGTCGGGAATGCACGTTATCGGAATGGGTGAGAATAAGACACCACGTTCCTTCAGAGCTGCGTGTACGGTCTTTACGGATCTTGAGCTCCTGCTTGATCAGTCCGAAGATGAATCAATCGGCGGCGGCAAGAGGACAGGCAGTTCGAAGAAAAAGAAGAAGGCAGAAAATGTGCTCGATCAGAAAATCATCGAGAATGCTATTATCGAGATTATTACCGAGAATGACAACAAGGGCAGGCTCACCGGACTTGGCGAGATCGGAAGCCGACTTCAGAAGAAGTATTCAGATTTCGATGTCAGAAATTACGGATACAGTTCACTTTCAACCTTTATCGATGAGGCTGACGGATTTGATCTTACGAAGACAAACAGCACGGTGCATGTCTCGATACATGAGGACCGCGACATGAAGGAGAAGGTCATCGCCTTTGCGGTCGAGACCGTGAAGAAGGCCGGCGATAAGGGAATTGAGCTCGGACTGCTCGGTCAGAAGATCCATGCGGAATTTCCGAAATTCAATGTTAAGGAATTCGGATATTCGACGCTTTCCAAATTCATACATGGTATCAAGAGTCTGAAGATCGCAAACGACGGAAGCAGGATGAAGATTTTTGGAAGATAAAGCATGGTAATGTGGTAATTGCATATAGATAAGCGGGATTAAGCCGATAAATCTACAATAAATGTAAGATTTATTGGCTTTTTTTCAATATTTTTGGTATAGTTGGAGTTGTTACATTTTTTTTACAAAAAAGTAAAATGTGACCATAAATGTGTATAGTAGAAACGTATAATAATCAGATGCAGGAGATGAGATATTCGAAAGCATCTCGATTCAGGAGAGTTTATGACTGATGAGGAATTCAGCCTCGCCATGCAGAAGATTGCCGCGGGTGACCGCGACGCACTCGGGCAGGTTTATGAGGCATATCTAAAGTTAATATATGCTCTGTGCTTATCCAAGCTGAAACATAAAGAATCAGCAGAAGATGTGACCTCGGAGTTTTTCATCAGACTGTATAACAGTGCTGGAAGTTATGACGGACGAGGGAATCATAAGGCGTGGATCGGAACAATAGTCAGAAATATGTGTATAGACTATATCAGAAAAAACAGTAGAGAAATGACCACGCTGGACGCACCGGATGAAGATGGAAACGTACGTGAAATCGCCGATCCGGGAGGAACAGAAGAGGGCTCAGGCTTTGAGGAGAAGGTTGATAATCGATTAACCCTTGAAAAAGCAATGAAGACCCTTTCGGATAAAGAACAGCAGGTAATTAACATGAAAGTCGCGGGAGGCATGACCTTCCGGGAGATTGCAGAGGCGCTGGAGATGCCGCAAGGTACGGTATCCTGGCACTATAACGAAGGAATTAAGAAACTCAGGAGGCTTCTTTCATGAGTAAAATTCATGATAGAAAAGTTAATACTGATGGAAAGATTCTGAGCACCACTAAGAAGTTCAGCGAGCTTTTGGCAGATGAGCCTATGATCGACGAAGAGGTTGAGAAGGCTCTTCGTGATGCTATGGATCAGGAAACTCCGGACCTTTGGAACAGAATTATGGCCGGTATTGATGCTCCTGATTCACCATCCGGCTTCGATGAATTTGAAGGTTTGACAGAAACTGTTACCGATGACGGAAAACCTGAAGTGGCAGATAATGCTGCAAATGGTGAGAAATCTGATGCTGCTGATAATGTAGTTCAGTTTAGGAGTAAGACTTCCGAACAGGATAATGCAGGTGACAGCCACAGCAAGAAGGAGTCAGACAGAAAAGCGGTTATTCGTAAATGGAGTGGACTTCTTGTGGCGGCAGCTCTTATCATTGTGGTATCTATTCCTGCAGCGAAAGTTATTTTCAGTCAGAATAGAAGGCAGAAAGAAAGTACGTCAGGAAATGCTCCGGTAACGGCACAGGCAACAACTGTAGAGTATGTTGAGGAAGCTGAAAATGGTGGATATGATTCAGCTGCTATGGATACAGAGGCAATTGAGTCTGAAGATTATATGGATTCATCAAATTCAATGAATACAAAATCCGAAAACAGTAATGGAGCTCAAGCCGGTGAAGCAGCAACAGAGGCGGCAACTGAAGCGGCAACAGAAGCAGCTACTGAAGCAGCAGAGGAGTCGACAACTCAGGCGGTAAACAAAGGTGTAGAAACTTTGGGAGGAAAGGATACAATAGTTGCCGAAAATTGGAAAATTGACACTGAAAATATTCCTAAAGATAAACGTAATATGTATTTTGCAGTAAGCAAATATGCCGGAATATACAATTTAGATACAGGAAAGAACGTTATATTATATGGACTTGCTGATGCTACAATTGAGGCACGTGTTGTAACTGAGGATGATGAATACTATTTGACTGATTGTATTGAGATATCTATAGCCGATAATGAGGAAACAGAAGAGTATTTAGATGGTACTATTAAGATACTTAATGCTGAAGATTCGGGCATTACGAAGCTTATGGATGTTGAAGAATACACAGAAGAGAGCAGATATAGATTTTCTGTGAAATATCCCGAAAAAAATAACAAAAATGAGGTTGAAATTGTTGAAATTTTCTCAATGGAGTGATATAATAACCATAGTTAATTGATCATAATTTTTCCTCCATGGGTCGGAAGTCGTTCGAAATCAGGCTTCCGGCCCTATTCATTTGTTTGATCAGGATATCGTGATATCTAAGCATGAATTCCGGCGATTCTATTGCTGAGTAGTTCACATAGATAACAATGTGTGATCTGCCGTAAAAAGAACGCGGACAGAATTATAAAATGCTCGCCGTTGTTGCTTGAATAATCGGCATAGCTGAAATATAATTGATATCGGAAGCATCCGTTTTTTTATTTCGATTAATTTCGGAATAAAAAAAACGGAGAAAAAAATGCTAGTAATACGATACCTTGCCCATTTTATGGGGGTTCGCGGTCCGCCGACGTAATCTTTGTTTAGGAGATTATCCATTATTGGATAGAATACATTTCAAAACAAATGATTATTGGAGGGACTGTAAATGATAGATTTTGAACATATGACGCTCAGTAATAACTATATGTTTAATATGGTTATGCGTCGAAAAAGACTATGCAAGATAACGCTTGAGCGAATTCTTGGAATTAAGATTGCAGACATTTCGTATCCTGATTCCGAGAAGACAGTTGATGTTGATCTCAGTGCAAAAAGTATCCGATTGGATATTTATTGCGAAGATGATAAATCAATGTATAATATCGAACTTCAGAATGGTGAATATGAGGACCTTCCTCGTAGAAGCCGATATTACCAGAGCCTGATGGATGTGGATGAACTTGAGAAGGGACATTCATATAGTGAACTCAGGAAGAGCATTGTCATTTTTATATGCACATTTGATTTTCAGAAGGATGATGATCGTCAATATAAGTTTGATACTAAAAATGCAGGAAGACATTTATATACCTTTGAAAATGTATGTGTAGAAGATGGTGAAATAAAGCTTAATGATGGTACGAAGAAAATTTATCTTACAACCAAAAGTGAAATGGATGATATCCCTAAGGAGTTGAAATGTTTTCTTGACTATCTTGAGTCGGGGGTAATATCAGATGATTTCACCAAGGAGCTGGATGACGCGGTTGTTGAAACCAGACGTGATAAGAAATGGAGAGAACGCATTATGACGTTAGAAGAATATGCATTAGCAAGAAGTCGTGAAGATATTTTGAAGGCAAAAGAAGAAGGAAGAGAAGAAGGACGAGAAGAAGGAAGAGAAGAAGGAAGAAATGTCATCAACTCCCTTGTGCAGATGCTGATTCAGGATGGACGTCTGGATGATCTGAAGAAATCTACTGAGGATCTGGAATTTCAGAAACTGCTGATTAAGGAGTATGGACTCGGTGAGTAAATGAATATGATTATAGGCCGTAGAGTACAGGTGTGCGTATCTGTACTCTATGGCTTTTTTGTTTTTCAGGACTGTTGAATCGTGATATAATAACTATGTATGACCTTGATTTGGAAACAGAATTCTAGTGTATAATGAATTGAATTTAGTAGTTATGAAAAATTGAATTCAAGTGTTTCGGGATTTGTCATAAATGTTGCAAAGTAAAATGTAATGATGGTTATCATCATTACGGAGGTTAAGATGAAAATAGGAATTTTTGATTCGGGAATAGGTGGAATTTCGGTTCTGCATGAGGCAATGAAGAGAATGCCTGAAGCAGAATTCCTGTTCTATGCAGATACGGATCATGTACCGTATGGACTTAGAACAAAAGAAGAGATATTAGAGTTTTCCCGTGAGATAGTAAGATTCTTGATAGATAAAGATGTCGAGGCAATAGTGATTGCGTGCAATACCGCAACGGCCGTTGCGGCAGAAAAACTCAGACAGGAGTTTGATATTCCGATTATCGGAATGGAACCGGCTGTAAAACCGGCAGTTAAGATAAATCATGACGATAAGAGAATCCTTGTCATGGCAACACCGGTAACAATACGGGAGAATAAGCTGCATAAGCTGCTTGCTGAAGTGGATAAGGAACATTCGGTAGATCTTCTGGAAATGCCGGGGCTGGTAAAGTTTGCGGAAGCAGGCACATTTGATGATGATAAAGTAAGAGAATATCTCAGTGAAAGATATGACGGTCTGAATCCGGAAGACTATTCTGCGCTTGTGCTGGGATGCACACATTTCAATTATTTTACGCCGCTCTACAGGGATTTTTTCCCGGAGGATACGGCTATAATTGACGGAAATGAAGGAACAGTGAGACAGCTTATGAAGGTTGTCGGAAAATCGAATAGTGAAAGTGCAGATATGGCGGAAGCTGGGCAACGTGTGCAAGTTACCTACTTCATGTCAGGACGCCCGGCAGATGAAGAAACACTTCGTTTTATATCGGAGCTCCATAGAAGACTTGATGATATAGCGTGATCTGCGGGATAGGAAACTCTGTGGAAGATGAATCAGAGGGGTGCGTGATTTGACCGGATACGAGTCATGTCGATTCGATGGAATCGAGATTTTCCTCTGTAAACTGGGGAAATGACCCAGAAACAAAAAACAAATAGCGAGGGGATACTATGCAAGAAACAAGACCATTTGTTCCATGGGATGTGATGAACAATTTTATGATTGATGCCTTCAAGGGGTATGGGGTGCCTGAGGAAGATGCAAAGATCTGTGCGGATGTTCTGCTTGAGTCCGATAGACGTGGAATCGAGAGCCACGGCTGCAACAGATTTAAGCCGATATATATAGACAGGATTGTAAAGGGAACGCTGCTTCCAGTGACAGAAATAGAAATTTTGAAGGAAACTCCGACAACTGTTGTAATGGATGCTCATGACGGAATGGGCATGGTTGCGAGCTATCGCATGATGGAGAAACTGATCGAGAAGGCGAAGACGTACGGCATGGCCGGCGGCGCGATCAGGAATTCGACACATTACGGAATTGCGGGCTACTGGGCTACAATGGCGAGCAAGGAAGGGATGATCGGTCTTACGGGAACAAATGCCCGTCCATCCATAGCGCCGACATTTGGCGTCGAGAACATGATGGGTACGAACCCACTGACATTTGCACTTCCGACGGATGAAGAATTTCCGTTTGTACTTGACTGTGCAACATCTATCGTGCAGCGCGGAAGGATTGAATATTATGCGAGAGAAGGTCGCCCGACCCCGCAGGGAACAGTCATTTCTGAAAATGGCGAAGCACTTACGGACAGTGAGCAGATTCTGAAGGATCTTGTGGCAGGAACTGCGGCACTTGCTCCGCTTGGCGGAATCGGTGAAGAACTGGCAGGCTACAAGGGCTATGGATATGCTGCGGTAGTTGAAATACTTTCTGCGGCACTTTCCGGCGGTGAATTTATGAAGGCACTTACAGGAGTCAGTCCTGACGGCAAGCCGCAAATGTACCATCTCGGACATTTCTTCTTCGTAATCGACCCTGATGCCTTTATGGGCAGGGAAGAATTCAAGAAGATTGCAGGTGAAATATGCCGCGCCCTCAGAGCTTCGAAGAAGGCTCCGGGACATGATCGCATTTATACAGCGGGAGAGAAGGAATATGATGTATGGCTCTTCAGAAAGGATAAGGGCGTACCGGTCAGCGAAGGTGTTCAGAAGGATATGATCGCAGTTCGTGACGCGCTTGGATTGAACTATAAATTTGACTTTGAGTGAGTGCAAGTGAATTTCAGAAATAGATTTCGGAGAATGAGATAGAATTCAATCATGGGTATGTTACACATTTAACAGGATAGTATATGTGTTACGGGGGATATTATGCTGAGAGATTACAGTGCTGAATATAAACTTAAGCTAAGGACGCCTGAGGAGGCGGTTAAGGTCGTTAAGGACGGCGACTGGGTTGATTATACCAGTACGCTCGGAAAGCCGGTTCTGCTCGACAGAGCGCTCGCAAAAAGGCGCGACGAGCTGCATGACGTAAAGATAAGAGGAAACCTGACGGAGGGACCGATCGAGGTTGCCGAGTGCGATGAATCACAGGAACATTTTGTGTATCACTCGTGGCACTGTTCGAAGTATGAGAGAATGCTCTGTGACAAGGGCCTTTGCTACTATATCCCGATGGTCTTTCATAACAACGCTGCTTACTATGAGTTTTTTATCAAGGTAAATGTAGTCATGGTCAGTGTGTCGCCGATGGATAAGCACGGCTACTTCAATTATTCGGTAAATACCGGCGTGGCAGGACCTATCGTAAGACGTGCGGACATAGTAATTGTTGAGGTAAATGAGCATTTGCCGAGAATCCACGGAGGGTATGACGAGTGCGTGCACATTTCTGAGGTGGACTATATAGTTGAAGGTGCGCATGAACCGCTGCAGGATAATCCGCCGAAGGTTCCACGTGATGTGGACATCCAGATGGCTAGAAATATAATCCCTTATATTGTTGACGGTGCAACAATTCAGCTTGGCGTCGGCAAGATTCCAAATGCTGTGGGCCAGGAGATTTCAAAGTCTGATCTCAAGGATCTTGGAATGCATACAGAGCTTTGCACGGATGCTTATCTGGAAATATTCCGTTCGGGAAAGCTGACGAACAAGAAGAAAAATATAGATATGGGAAAGGGCGTCTTCGGTTGTGCAATCGGTTCGAAGGAGCTCTATGAATGGCTGGATGATAATCCGGGAATAGCTGCGTATCCGCTTGAATATGTAAACCGTCCGGGGGTTATAGCACAGCTCGATAACATGGTTTCAATTAACAGCTGTGTGGCAGTAGACTTATACGGACAGGTTGCGGCGGAAAGCTCGGGAAACAGGCAGATAAGCGGAACCGGCGGCCAGCTGGATTTCCTCGCGGGAGCGTCGGCTTCGCGAGGAGGAAAAGCATTTATCTGCATGAGCTCGGTCTATACGGGAAAGGATGGCATCGTTCATTCGCGAATTCTTCCGCAGTTTAATGGTGATATTATCACGTCGCCGCGAAGCCAGGTTTATTTCATCGTTACCGAATATGGCGTAATAAACCTCGAGGGTAAATCCACATGGGAGAGAGCTGAGGATCTGATATCCATTGCTCATCCTGATTTCCGCGATGAGCTGATCAAGGAAGCTGAGAAGCGTAAGATATGGAGAAAATCCAATAAGAGATAAATTAGTTACCAAGGAGAGACATATGTCAGTTGCAAGATCCTGTGATACCTGTGCGTATCTGAATTATGATGAAGAAACCGAAGAATATGTTTGTGATGTCAACATGGACGAAGACGACTTCGGAAGACTTATGGAGAATAAGTTCAAGGAATGTCCATACTACACAGACGGAGACGAATATAAGGTTGTAAGACATCAGATTTAGATTATCTATTGAAGCAAAGAGGCGTAGAAGAAAAGATGCAGGTCTGTAGAGCTACAGAGTTGCAGAGATGCGAGAAGCGGTTTACTAACAGAAATGAGGAAACAGCGGAATAGTTAGTAAAAAGACGAGAAATCCAGAGATGCCGAGAAGCGGTTTACTAACAGAAATGAGGAAACAGCGGAATAGTTAGTAAAAAGACGAGAAATCCAGAGATGCCGAGAAGCGGTTTACTAACAGAAATAAGAAAACAGCGGAATAGTTAGTAAAAAGACGAGAAATCCAGAGCTGCCAAGAAGCGATTTACTAACAGAAATGAGGAAACAGCGGAATAGTTAGTAAAAAGATGAGAAATCCAGAGATGCCGAGAAGCGGTTTACTAACAGAAATAAGGAAACAGCGGAATAGTTAGTAAAAAGACGAGAAATCCCGAGATGCCGAGAAGCGATTTACTAACAGAAATAAGAAAACAGCGGAATAGTTAGTAAAAAGACGAGAAATCCCGAGATGCCGAGAAGCGTTTTACTAACAGAAATGAGGAAACAGTGGAATAGTTAGTAAAAAACACGTGAACCAAAAAAAACCGGAGATTCCAGTATGGAATCTCCGGCTTTATTAATTTCACATAGTAAGTTCTGACGAGAAGCACCTAATCAGGAAGCTCCCCAACAAGGTCTTCAAAACATGAAGCCTCTAACTTAATCCCAAATCCCTTACGAGAAGTTAAATGCAAGCGCAAGTATTCTCAGTAAGAAGAGAACGAATACACCGTACATGATCGGGCTGATTTCCTTTGCCTTACCAACAACAACCTTGAGAATAACCCATGATAAAACGCCAAACATGATACCGTTTGCGATTGAGTATGTAAGAGGCATCATGACGATTGCCATATATGGAGCGGCTGTGTCAGCAAGGTCGCCGTCAAACTTAATCTTTGATACACTTGTGATCATCAGCATTCCGACATAGATAAGTGCAGGAGCTGTAGCAAAGCTCGGGATTGCAAGGAATATCGGACTGAGTACGATAGCGATGATGAAGAGAAGTCCTGTTGTGAAAGCTGTAAGACCTGTCTTTCCGCCTTCAGCAACACCGGCACTGGATTCAACAAAGCTTGTAACTGTTGAAGTACCAAGGCAGGCACCTACTGTAGTACCGATTGCATCAGCCAGGAATACCTTGCCGGCTCTCGGAAGAGTTCCGTCTTCATTAAGGAGCTTAGCCTTGTCGGCAACACCTACAACAGTTCCGACTGTATCAAAAAGATCTACAAAAAGGAAACTGAAAACTATAGCTACGAACTGGATTAAATGTGATCCAACCCAGCTGAAATTGAATTTAAATGCTGTATCTGCAAGTCCGTTCAGATTAAGACCGTTTGCAAAGCTTGGAAGAAGGCTGTATACACCTGCCTCCGGATTAACCTTATACCAGCCTCCGAACTGAGCAAGGATACCGAGACCCCATGTAATAAGGATACCGAACAGAACTGAGCCCTTAACCTTGAAATGTGCAAGAGCAATTATGATCAGGAATCCGATAAGTGCAAGTACAACGGATGGCTCTGCGAAGCTTCCGAGACCAACAAGAGTAGAATCATCATTTACAGTGATTCCCGCACCCTGCATACCGATAAATGCGATAAAGATACCGATACCGGCTGTGATACCGTACTTGAGATTCTGAGGGATACCGTTGATGATCGCCTCTCTGAATTTGAACAGAGAAAGAACGATGAAAATGATACCTTCAACAAGAACAGCAGTAAGAGCAATAGTAAATGCATTTGCTCCCTGATCAGCAAGCTCGCCCAGACAAACGGTAAATGCGAAGTACGCATTGAGTCCCATTCCGGCCGAAAGAGCTATAGGATAGTTGGCAAGAAAAGCCATGACAAATGTAGCTATTGCCGATGCGATAGCTGTGGCAAGAAAAACACCGTTCGGATTCATAACAGCTCCGAGGATGTTTGGATTTACAGCAAGGATGTAAGCCATAGCGAGAAATGTAGTGATACCCGCTGTGATTTCAGTCTTGACATCAGTGCCGTGTTCCTTGAGTTTAAAGACTTTTTCGAGCATTGTTCAGCCTCCTTTGAAGTATTAAAAAATATTGTCCCGCGGGAAAGCCGATGATAGAATAATCCCCCCATTTATCACCTTCTCCCCACTTGGCTATTATAACATATCATCCCGATTCGCAACACAGAAAAACAACAAAAATGATAAGAAATTACAATCATATACCATAAATCTACCGTTCACATCCGTAAAGATTATATGAGCCGTAGTGAAGCTCATAAAAATAGGTTAAAAGTATTAAATCGGAGGAACCGAAATGAAAAAGCAATCTTTAAGAAGAGCATTATGTGTGGCAATGGCAACCATCACAGTAATATGTTTTACGGCTTGTGGAAATGCTAATGAGACGTCTGCAGAAACGAACGCAGCAAGCGCAACAACAGGGCTGGCTAAACAGGGGATAATTGAGGTGGTGGATGTGAATCCGACAACAGGGGATATAACTTCCGAATCAGCAGCAGGTGAAACAGTAACAATCACAACGGATGAAACAACTAACGGATCAACATCAGACGAAATAGCAGAAATCACAACAGATGAAACAACTAACGAATCAGCAGCAGGTGAAACAGCAACAATCACAACGGATGAAACAACTAACGGATCAACATCAGACGAAACAACATCTGGATCAACAATCGACACAACAACAACCCACAAATATCAAAGTACTATAGTAGATAAATATCCGGACGCTGATTATATAGAGGCTATTGCAGACGGCAGATTCATTATTCTGTTCCGCGACATTCATAATATGAAAACTGACGGTGTAATTTATGACATAAACACTGATAAGGAGCTGAACAGCTTCGAAATATATAATTGCCATTCTTATAGAATTAATCCTGTTATTTTCTATGGTAAGGGTTTTGGTTTTATCACATCTTATACAGGAAACAAGAGGGGTTTTTTCGCATATTATTATGACACAGAAGGAAATCAGATAAATAAATTCGATTATGAACATGGTGGATACACCAACAGTACAGCGGTATTTGCACCTGACGGCAGTGCTCTTTATGTAGCAGTCAATGACAGACAGGTGTGTGCATGTGGATATGATCTGAAGCCTGATTATAAAACCCAGATTTATAAGGTGTATCCGGATGGTACTGAAGAACAGTTTGCAGAATATGATTCACATTATATTATATATCCGCTGGGTGTTACTGATGAGGGCAGACTAGTTCTCATGTACAGGTACGATACGTTAGACAAGAAGGCTATGGGACATCAGGATTATGAAAGAATTGCACTGATTGCGAACAATTTAAGCACCGAGGGCGATGCCATTCAGGTTGAATTTGGCTATGCATTTATGAACACAGATGAGAAGGCAGATCATGAACTTGATAAGTTTTATCTGGCAGATGGTTTCTATCAGCATGTATATGTCAGAGGGAATACAATTACACTTATGGATGATGACGAGATCATATATATAGTGCCTGATGAAAATTGCCGGTATAAGGGCCTTCGTTACAATCTGAATTTCAGAAGCGGATCATACTACACATATGAAACATCAAGTGGCAGATATATGGTTATTTCTGAAAGCTCACAGTTGCGTGAAAATACTACGATAAATGTGATGCATTTCGAAAATGATAATGTTGAGCTCATTTTTCAGAAGACTTATGAAGGATGTCGAATCGATATGGATACTATGTATGAGAGAGTTGTTCTCGATGAGGGAACAGGAGATCTTTTCGGAGAACTTGATGAATCTTCAGAAGATGGTGCAAGAGGACTGCTATATCATGACAATATATTTGAGAATTAATGCGGAGAAGAGCAGCAAAAAAAATCCAGTGAAACTACATAATGAATAAGTGGAAACTACTTAGAGATAAGGGAGTCGGTTTATACCGGCTCCTTTATATTCTATTATAGTTAAAGCATATTAAAATGCTCATAAATAGACGATATTCCGATAATATGTTAGAATGAAATATCGGAACAAAGGCACAACTTTAAACATATGAAAGTCGGAACAAAGGCACAACTTTAAACATATGAAAGTTGGAACAAAGGCATAGTATTAAATATATGAAAGGCGGAGACTCGTATGATAAAGGCAGAGAATCTGACAATGGTATATGGTAAAGATTTTAAGGCAGTGGATGATCTGTCTTTTGAGATAAAACCGGGAGAAATAGTCGGCTTTGCGGGACCTAACGGTGCCGGTAAAACTACGGCAATAAAAATGATGACCGGAATCCTGAAGCCTGCCGCAGGAAGAGCAATGATAAACGGATATGATATTGTGAAGGATCCGATAAAGGCAAAAGAGAATTTCGCATACGTAGCAGATAATCCGGATATGCTTCTTCAACTTTCGGGAGTTGAATATATCAATTATATTGCCAATCTGTATAAGGTTCCGATGGAGCATAGAGAAGGCCGTATAAATGAGCTGGCTGAGAGGTTCGGACTTACCGAGTCGCTCGGACGCCCGATGAAGGAGTATTCCCACGGCATGCGCCAGAAGACAATGGTAATAGCTGCACTGATTCATAATCCGCCGGCATGGGTACTTGATGAGCCTATGACAGGACTTGATCCGACAGCAGCATATGAGCTTAAGCAGATGATGAAGGAACATGCAGAGAAAGGAAATGCGGTTCTTTTCTCAACACACGTTCTTGAAGTTGCAGAGAAACTTTGCGACAGGATCATAATTATCAACCATGGAAAGTCCATATATCAGGGAACCGTGGAAGACCTTGCCAAGGCCCATCCGGGCAAAGATCTCGAAGCCATTTTCATCGAAATGGTCGGCGATGGTGCAAGGATCACAGAGTAATGCTGCTGGATCGACGGTGAAGGATCACAGAGTAATGCTGGTGGATCGACGGTGAAGGATCACAGAGTAATGTTGCCGGATCGACGGTGAAGGATTACAGAGTAATGCTGGCGGATCGACGGTGAAGGATCACAGAGTAATGATGCTGAACCGACAGATCGGTGGTAAATCTGCCAATCATCTTAAGAAAAAATATAAATTAACTGTAATAAAATTGTAACATTTGTTAATAGATTTTGTAACAGAAATGTAATATAATGCATATGGTGATAATCTGACATGATATCTACTACCATCGATGATGTACATCGTTCAGACGTCACTACACATAGGAGGCCCTATGCAAGAAACAGGTATCAGATCCCTGGTAAAAATATTATCGAAGAATTCCGAAATGCAGCTGCCGCAGAAGACTCTTTACAAGGTTCTTGCTGCAATCGCAGCACTCGGAATAATGATCCCGTGCACCGTGATAGTAGGCTTCATCAGCTACGTCATGACAGAAGCCCTGCTTGAAGCAGGCAGCCCGGGCGGCGGTATGCTGTTCGAAATGCAGATTCTTTCTGCTTTCTCAATGATCTTCGGAATACTGATCATTTTCAGCGTACTGTTCTTCTCGTCGGACAGAGAGCATTTCGTAACGCTCCCAATCCCGGCACATCACCTGATGATGGGAAAATTCATATATGCATACATCGCAGAGAGTATCATGGAATTCCTGATCCTTGCGGCAGTCTTTATCGGATACATGCTCGCAATAGGAAAAAATGTCGGAATCGCTGCAGCACTTCATCCGATTTCAATCATCGGATCGGTACTCGGTGTAATTTTGATTCCACTTATTCCGATGATCTACTGTGCAATATTCAGCCTGATCCTCATGGCTGCACTGAAGGGCGTAAGGTCAACGAAAGCATTTTACAGAACATCGACGATATTTCTTCTGATATTCGCCGCAATCTTCATGGTATCCCTCAAGGGAATCGGCGAAGTAAATATGGAGAACTATGTTGAGTCTCTCGGCAGCGGCAATAACCTGATGCTGAGAACTCTGAATATAATATTCTTCCCGGTGCCATGGCTTGCGGATGCGATAAGCTCAGGCAGCATCGTGAAGCTTCTTATGTACATTTTAGGAAATGTACTCCTTATCGCGATTCTCTATTTCACGGGAAAAGCGCTTTACCAGGAAGGACTTTATACCGCGGCATCGCTCGGCTCTTCGAAGAAAGCCGAAGTAAGAACAAAGGATATCGTAGCGCAGTCACAGTTCAAGGCAAGCTTCCTGAAGGAAGTCCGTGTGATCCTCAGAACCAAGGCTTTCTCAGGCAACTGTGCGTATATAAATCTGCTCTGGCCGGTGGGAACATTTTTACTGTTCCATTTTACAAGGGACAAGGGATTTCTTAAGGAATTTATCGAAATGTACCAGACCGGTAAGGATAGAGCCGGCATGTTGATGTCGATAGTTGTTATTGCGATCGCATTTATCGCGACGGCACTGAACTCGCTGGCATCGACTGCGTTTACAAGAGAAGGAAATCATTTAGATCTTATTAAGTTTATTCCGGTGCCTTACGAGACACAGCTCTTCGCAAAGGCTGCTGTAGCCTTTGTTTTCACATATCCAAGTCTGCTTCTGACAAACTTAATAATTTGTCTATATCTTAAGACTTGGTTTCTGACAGGGGTTTTGTATGCAATCTTGATGCTTTTGGCACATATCATTTCAGTCGCACTAGGGATGATGCTGGACAGCAACTCGCCGTATGTGGAGTGGGATGACGAATATAGCGCGCTCAGAGGTAACCTCAACACCTTCTTCAATATGGCGATAATGATGGTGCTTGCAGCATTAACTCTTGGCGTAGGATTCTTAGTTTATGATATAATAAAACTTCCGATAGTTATTTACTACGTAGTTATCTTCATGATACTTGCGATTGCGGCATGGAAGCTGGTTGACATCGCACCGAAGAAGATAACCGAAAATATGGAGAAATTATAATGACAGATGATAGAAATACCTCATCCGGTATGATTCAGAGAGAGGTGAATATAGATACGGCTGCAAGGCCGGGACAACCGGGTGAGACAGGAACAAATACAGAAAATGTGACAAGGCCTCGAAGGCCGGCCGGTGAAAGACCAAGGCGTCCACGACCGGAAGGAGAACGGCCGAGAAGGACAGTAACAGCGGATGGAACGGCGGTGACAGATGCAGAAAGACCGAGACGTCCACGTCCGGAAGGAGAGAGGCCAAGACGTCCGGAGGGAGAAAGGCCGAGAAGGGCAGTAACAGCAGACGGAACGGCGGTGACAGATGTAGAAAGACCGAGACGTCCACGTCCGGAGGGGGAAAGGCCAAGACGTCCGGAGGGCGAGAGACCGAGAAGGACAGTAACAGCAGACGGAACAGCAGTGACAGATGCAGAAAGACCGAGACGTCCACGACCGGAAGGAGAAAGGCCAAGACGTCCGGAGGGAGAAAGGCCGAGAAGGACAGTAACAGCAGACGGAACTGTGGTGACAGATGCAGAAAGACCGAGACGTCCACGACCGGAAGGAGAAAGACCAAGACGTCCGGAGGGAGACAGACCAAGACCTGCAGGAGACCGCCCGCGTCGTAAGCGTAAGCTATCTCCTGAAGAGATTGCAATCAGACGTAAGAAGAAACGTATCAAGAAAATTAAGAAAGCTGTACAGGGTTTTGGCGTTGTAGCCGGATTCCTGGCAGGACTTGTAATCGTGATAGTAATCCTTTCAATGGGATTGGCAAAGGCTATGAAAGGTCTTATGCTAGAAGATAAGCCGATGACAACCGCGTCACTCGGTGATACATTTGGAAAGTTAGAGGAACCACTTACTGAGGAGAAAACAGAAGAGACAACGCAGTATCCTACATTTCAGGAGCCGGAAAGCTACTCTGCAGATGCAATGAGGGAAAAGGGCGTGCCTGATGTTCTGATCGAATTCTATGAGAAATATCCTGAGGTTGCTCCTTACTCATGGTTCTATCCTGAAAAGTCGAAGATATCCTATGATATGGATATAACGAAGGATGTCATCCCGGGTAGAGTAACATACCTCTGTCAATGGGATGAAAGATGGGGCTACAAAGAGTTCGGAAACAGTTACTTCGGTGTGGCAGGATGCGGACCTACCTGCATATGTATGGTCTACTCGGGACTGACCGGAAAGACAGATAAGAACCCGTACACAATAGGTCTTGAGCTTGCAGAGAGAGAGTATTACATTCCGGGAAGCGGAACCACATGGGAAGCCATGAACGATATTCCGCAGGAGTATGGTCTTGAGGTAATTGATGTTCCGTGCTATGAGGAGGATATCAGAAATACCCTGAAGGAAGGACATCCGATAATCTGTAACGTTGTACCCGGTGATTTCACTCAGGTCGGACATTACATAGTATTAACGGGAATAGACGATAATGACCAGCTCTCAATATGTGATCCGAACAGCCCTGAGAGAAGTTCTCAGAAATGGGATCTCGAGCGTGTAATCGTACAGATAGATGCGTTGTGGGGATATGCATATTACGGGGAATAAGTTGAAAAGATTATCCAATGAGCAGTTAGGGGAAGCACGTTTTTGTGCTTCCCTTTTTCGGTAGGATTATCCGCGCCGATGAAAGTAAGGATTATATTGACAAACCATCATTATGATGGTAAAAATAAATAAAAACACCATCAATATGAGGGTATAACGTATGTATATAACAATAAACGAATTAACAAGTAACGATATAAAGACAATCAGAGGGATGATAGGAATGAGCCAGCGTGAATTAGCGGAGCTTCTGAATGTATCAAAACCTACGGTTGAAAGATGGGAGTCCGGAAAAACAAAGATAAGCGGCCCGGCAGTTCCACTTCTTACACTATTCAAACAGAATCCCGGTATCGTAAATAATCTGAGGCTTCCGCATAATGAGCTTAAGATTCGTCTTTTTTATATGCATGGAAATACAGTTTGTACGGTAATTGATGTAGACGATATGCTTCAGAAGGTTATGATCCGCAACTATACAGATAATCTCTTGTATCGTGCGTTTGGAAAAGAAGAACATCCGACATACAAGGATTATGAAGAGTTTTTGGAATCCAGATGTTTTCCTAAAGGAAGGGATAAAATGAAGATAATGCTTAAACAATATGATATACCTTTTTATGATCCTTTTCTTATCATTGAAAAAACAGAGGGAAGGATGGCAGAAGATGATTTTTGGATAAAAATAGAGAGGTAGCTAAATGGTAGAAGTGTTTGAAAATGAATTGATAACAGAACAGATGAGAAAATATAAATATCTGTTTAAATAAGCAAAATGGCGGTGCCTTGGCACCGCCATTATCATCTTGAATTATAATATTCATCCTACATCACAATATAAGTTATCACACATATCACCACTTCACACGCTATAAAGAATGCTGCGACTTTCGGTACGGCCCAGCCGCGGTTCTTTCTCAGCTCGTCGTGGAGCGGGAAGCGGATGTTGCCGAAGACTTCGTGACCCTTGCAGATAGTTCTCATCAGCGCAAGCTTGAGTAATCCGAGACCGCCGTCGCAGAGGAATACGAGCGAGAGCAGAACGAAGATGAAAGGATGTCCCGTCTTCATAGCGATAAGCGCGATGAAGAATCCGATGGTACGAGAACCTGCATCTCCCATAAGAAGCTTGCTCGGGAACCAGTTGTAGAAAAGGTATGCAACAAGTACGGATGCAAGTATAACTGCCATTCCGCTGAACTCGGTGAAGCCCGCAATATCCTTTGAAACTTTGAAAATCAGATAGAAGGTGATCAGTTCAACTACCGATACGCCACCACAGAGTCCGTCTACTCCGTCAGAGCAGTTGGTTACATTTATGGAACCCCATATAAGGGCAATTCCGAGTATGACATACAGAACAACCGGAATCTTGAATTCAAGATTAAAGAAACGTACGACAGTACCGTTATAGTATACGAAAACAATAACAGCCACAGCGGCAAGAGCGAGATCCAGGATACCCTTCACCAGCTCACCCCAAGGAGCCTTCGAGCCGTCATCCATAAAACCGATAAGCATCATGAGAGCCATCAGTACATAGTAGATCAGATGTTCCATGCTGTATGGCAGAAAGACAAGACTTGTCAGGAGAAATACAGATACAAATATATATCCCGCACCGGTGACCTTTCCGGCAGACTGGATATTGATCGAAACCGTCTGTCCGTCCGGAGTTGTAACAACCTTTCCCTTATCCCTCGGCAGGAACTTGAAAGGTTTGATATATAAGACAAAAGTCAGAATGCATGCTACAACGCATGCGATTATTGTAATGGTCGAATCAGTTAAGTGTGAGGCCAGCATATTATAAATCATAAGAGTTCCCCTCTACTTGGAAAATGTAGTAGCTGCTGTACATTATTGTAAGAATTACAGTCAGTTTGATCTGAAAGAAACAAAACCAGCCGCATTTCCGATTAAATGTGAACCCAAACAGCCATTCCCCATTCTACCACACATCGGCCGAAAAATTAATAATTATTCAAAAAGGCCGTGATAAAAGGCTTTTTTGGTTAAATTGCATTAAAAAACTTGACCGGACTCAATAATTTGCATAAAAAATATGGCATTACTATCACATATGAGTTATAATAATAGAACAGTTGTGCAAAATTACCATATGGAGTTGTGAAAAATTCGCAAGCAGTTAAAATATGCGGGATTACAATATGTAAGCAAAGGGGTTTCAGGCCTACATTTTCTGATCAGCATAAGATGCAAGAATCGGTATTACAACCAAAGCTATGGTAAAAATGTGTTTTGTGTGAATCAATGGGGTTGGGTAGAAGATGAGCAGCAGACCGAAAAGAAGGATTCTTTTCAAAGACTGGGAACATTGGCAGGTCATTTCTTTGTTCCTTATGTTATACGATGCCATAGTGGTCAATATGGCTTTTTTTGTTGCACTCTGGCTCAGATTCGACTGCGAGTTCTCCAGGATAGATAAGATCTATCTGGAATCCTGGTACAAGTTCATTCCCATCTATACAGTTTTCTGTATGATGGTCTTTTGGTACTACAGACTCTACAAGAGCATCTGGCGCTTCGCCAGCTTCGGAGAGCTGATACGTGTCATCAAGGCAACCTCCATTACGGGAGCCTTTCATATTGTTGCTATTACATTGATCATCAGAAGAATGCCGATAAGCTATTACATTCTCGGTACATTTATCCAGTTTGGTCTTCTCCTTTCGATAAGATTTTCATACAGACTTGTTCTCCTGCTTCGAAACAACAGAACAGGAAAAGAGGTTCCGACCGAAAATGTAATGATCATCGGTGCCGGCAACGCAGGTCAGAGCATTCTCTATGATATGAGGAGAAATCCAAGTAATGACAAAGCAGTATGCTTCATAGATGATAACCCGAACAAGTGGGACAGATTCATTAACGATGTCCCTATAGTCGGCGGACGCGAAACAATCCTTAAAAATGTAGAAAAGTTTGATATCAAGAAAATATATGTTGCAATCCCGAGTGCATCGAAAAGCGAGCTTAGAGATATCTTAAATATCTGTAAGGAAACGGGCTGCGAACTGAAGAACCTTCCCGGAATCTACCAGCTGACAAGCGGTGAGGTTAAGGTATCGCAAATGCGTGATGTTGCGATAGAAGATCTACTCGGACGTGACCAGATAAAGGTCGATATGACTGAAATCTTCAACTACCTCTCAGGAAAAACAATCCTTGTTACAGGTGGAGGCGGTTCCATAGGTTCCGAGCTCTGCCGCCAGATAGCAAAGCATGCGCCGAAGCTTCTCGTGATCTTTGACATTTATGAGAATAATGCTTATGACATTCAAAATGAGCTGAAACGTAAATATCCGAGGCTGAATCTTGAAGTAATGATCGGTTCAGTACGTGATTCGAGACGTGTAAATCAGATCTTCGAGAAGTTCAGACCGGACGTAGTATTTCACGCTGCGGCACATAAGCATGTTCCGCTTATGGAAGCAAGCCCATGCGAGGCTATAAAGAATAATACGATCGGGACCTATAAGGTTGCTTACGCCGCAATGATGTACGGTGTACAGAGATTCGTTCTCATCAGTACGGATAAGGCAGTTAATCCGACAAATATAATGGGTGCATCAAAGCGTCTCTGCGAGATGGTAATTCAGTCCTTTGATAAGAAGATAAAGGCCGGAAAGGAATCCGAGATTCCGCCTCTCTACGTTCATCAGGAAGATGAAGAAGGGGCAATGTATCCGCTCAGTCCTGATGCTGAAGTAAAGGTTGATGAAAATGGAAAGAAACTCTTTACGATACCGGGAAAGGATGGCCTCGGTCATACGAAGGCACAGACAGAATTTGTAGCAGTAAGATTCGGAAATGTACTCGGAAGCAACGGTTCTGTTATTCCTCTCTTCAAGAAGCAGATAGAGGAAGGCGGTCCGGTCACGGTTACACATCCTGATATAATCAGATATTTCATGACTATACCGGAAGCTGTATCGCTTGTACTTCAGGCATCAGTATATGCTAAGGGCGGAGAAATCTTCGTACTTGATATGGGAGATCCGGTCAAGATAGTAGATCTCGCAAAGAACCTGATAAGATTCTCAGGTCATGTACCGAATGAAGATATTATGATCGAGTATACAGGACTCAGACCGGGAGAGAAGCTCTACGAAGAAAAGCTGATGGCGGAAGAAGGACTCACTAAAACAAAGAATGAACTTATCTTTATAGGGAAGCCGGTTGACTTCGATGTGGATGAATTCTTAGAGCAGATGAAGTTCCTGATGAAGAAAGCGTATGAGAACTGCGAAGATATCAGGGATGGGGTCGCAAAGGTTGTGGAGACGTATAAATTGAATAGAGTAGATTAGTGAATGATTTGATTCTACACAGGAAGGCTGAAAATGGAAAAGAGGATTATAAAGTTTAGTCCGCCGGATATAACAGAATTAGAAATTGCAGAAGTTATTGAGGCGCTGAACTCAGGATGGATAACAACAGGACCTCGTACTAAGTTGTTGGAACGTAGACTTGCTGCTTATATTGAAACAGGAAAGACGGATATAGATTGCAATACTGAGGATAATATCAAAAGATATAGTAATCGTGTTGTATGCCTGAATTCAGCTACAGCGGCTGAAGAATTAAATCTGAGAATATTAGGAATTCAACCCGGTGATGAAGTGATTGTTCCGGCATATACATATACTGCGACTGCATCAGCTGCGGTTCACTGTGGGGCCAAGATTATATTTGTAGATATTCAGAAAGACGGCGATAAAGTTACTCATGCCCCGGAAATGGATTATGAGAAACTTGAAGACGCGATAACTGATAAAACAAAGGCGATAATACCAGTTGACTTGGCGGGAATCGTCTGTGATTACGACAAAATCTATGAAATAGTTAATAGAAAGAGATCATTGTTTACTCCGATTGAATCAGACGGAACAGTGCTTGGAGATTTATCATCACGAATTCAAAGAGCTATTGGAAGAGTAGCGGTTGTGGCAGATTGTGCACATTCGTTGGGAGCTTCCAGAGTTGTTAATGGAAACAGAAAATATTGTGGTGACATTGCTGATTTTTCATCGTTTTCATTTCATGCTGTAAAAAATTTTACTACAGCAGAAGGTGGAGCAGCAACTTGGCGGACGATAGATGGAATAGATAATAGTGAAATATATAAGATGTATCAACTACTGTCGCTTCATGGACAAAGTAAAGATGCTTTGGCCAAAACAAAAATGGGAGCGTGGGAATATGATATCATCGGTCCGTGGTATAAGTGCAATATGACCGATGTTATGGCAGCTATTGGATTGAGACAGTTGGATAGATATCCGGAACTTCTTAAAAAGCGAAAAGGAATTATCGGAAAGTATGATGCAATGTGTGATGAGCTGGGAGTAAAACATCAGGTTCATTATAATGATAATATCTTATCATCCGGTCATTTATATCTTACACGAATAAACGGAATAAATGATGAAACTCGTAGAGAAATCATTATTGAACTTGCTGAGCGTGGTGTGAATACTAATGTGCATTATAAGCCATTACCAATGATGACAGCATATAAAGAGTTTGGATGGGATATAAAGGATTTTCCCAATGCATATAGTTATTTTGAAAACTTAATTACATTACCACTTCATACTAAACTCACGGATGAGGATGTGGAATATGTGATAAGTAATTTCAAAGAAGTTATTCGTAAATATATTTAAGAAAGGGTGCCGACTGATGATACTACGAAAGTGGGACAATATGCCAAAGTTCATGAAATGTGATGAGGTAAAGGCATATTATGATCTGTTGGCTAAAAAACAGACACAGCTTCAATTAAAAAGAATGTTTGATGTGGTAGTTGCGGTTATGCTTCTTATCATACTTGCTATTCCGATGATTATTATAGCGATAATGATAAAGGTTGATTCTCCGGGTCCGATTTTTTATAGACAAGAACGTATTACAGCTTATGGAAAGAAGTTCAAAATCCATAAGTTTCGTACGATGGTGAAAAATGCGGATAAGATTGGAACGGCAGTAACGCTTGGCGGAGATGCAAGGATTACTAAAATTGGCAAAAAACTTCGAAGTTTACGAATCGATGAGATTCCACAACTGATAGATGTTCTGAAGGGTGATATGAGTTTTGTTGGAGCCAGACCTGAAGCAACAAAGTATGTACGCCAATATACAAAAGAAATGCGTGCAACATTGCTCCTTCCAGCGGGGATAACATCTGAAGCTAGTATTCGATATAAGGATGAAGCAAAACTCCTGGATGGGGTAGATGATGTGGATAAGGCATATGTGGAAAAAGTATTACCGGGAAAGATGAAATATAACTTAAAAAGCATCAGAGATTTCGGTTTCTTTGGAGAGATAGCGACAATGGTTAGAACAGTTTTTGCTGTGCTGGGGAAGGAATACAAATAAGAGGTGATAATAGAAGTGAGAGAGTTAAATATTTCTTTTGTTGTCATAGCGCTCAATGCAGCAGGAACGATAGATGCATTATTTGATTGCTTAAAAAAGCAAACATATCCTCACAAAAAAATCGAAGTAATTCTAGTTGATGGGTTATCCACTGATCAGACTAAAAAAAAGATGATGGAATTCAAGGAGTCTGATAATGATTTCAAAAGGGTAGTGGTACTTGATAATCAGGGGAAGACACTTCCATGCGGGTGGAATGTTGCTCTTGATGCTGTCGGAGGAGAGGCTGTATTGAGAGTTGATGCACATACAGTTTTTCCTAATAACTTTATAGAATTAAATGTTCGTAATTTAAATAGGGGAGAAAAAATATGTGGCGGAAAGGTAATAAGTGTTCCAGCAAAAAGAGATAAATGGAGTATTACTATAAACGAAGCTGAAAACTCTATGTTTGGAGGAAGTTTTGCTGCATTTCGCCATGCTGATACAGCACAGTATGTCAGTACGGCAGCGTTTGCAATGTATCGAAAAGAGGTATTCGATAAAGTCGGAAGGTATAACGAAGAATTAACTCGAACAGAAGATAATGAAATGCATTATCGGATGAAAAAAGCGGGATATAAGTTTTATTATGACCCTCAAATTGTTTCGTATAGAGAAACGCGATCTACTTTTAGTAAGCTATTAATGCAAAAGTATCTTAACGGATATTGGATTGGAAGAACGCTTGGAGTAGAGCCAAGGTGCTTTTTTTTATATCATTTTGTACCATTGGCATTTGTACTTTTCATAATAGTAACTGGTGTACTTGCTTGTTTAGAAATAGAATGGCCAATGATTGCATTATGGTTTGCGTATAGTGCGGTAAACTTGATAATGACTAGTATGGCTTTCGCAACTTGTAAAGAAAGAAATATTGATTTCTTGTGTATGCCAGTTTTGTTTCTATTACTTCATGTATGGTATGGTGTTGGGACTATAATTGGGGTAATACATATGATTGTGCTTAAAGTTAGTTATTGGTATAGGAATGTATTAAGGATTAAAGAATAAGTATGATAATTCTTCATGTGGCTGCAATTGAAAATAATCAATTTAATGGTGTATGTGTAGCGGCACCACAGCATGTCATTTCTCAAATGGAATATGCTGAAGTAGGATTAATTAATATAAAAAATATTGAAATAGATGAACTGAAGCAGTATCCGGGAGCACAGATGAGTTTTATTAAACCATTTGATGTGACAAAACTCCCCAAGCCTTTTTGTAGACCGGATATTGTTGTTTTTCATGAATGTTATCGTCCAGAATACCTGAAAATCGCAAAGAATCTGAGAAAGAACAAAATACCATATATTGATATGCCTCATGGAGAATTAAGAGTTGAGGCTCAACAAAAAAAGCATTTTAAGAAAACTGTAGCGAATATTTTGCTTTTTAATAGCTTTATAAATAATGCAGTAGCAATTCAGTGTCTTTCCCCTGCTGAAATGAAGGCGACGTATTTTAAACAGAAGAAGTTCGTGGGAACAAACGGCGTTTATATACCTTCAAAAATAAAGAATCAGTTTAGCAATGCAGGAATAAAGTTTTTATATATTGGACGATATGAATGGAAAGTAAAGGGGCTGGATCTTCTTTTTGAAGCTATTCATATTAATGCAGATTATCTGAGACAAAAGCAATGCGTATTTAATCTGTATGGTCCTGATATTTTAGGAAGACTTGAACAAGTAGAACAATTAGTGAAAAAAAATCAAATAGAAGATTTGGTGACACTGAATCTAGAAATTTCAGGAAAAGAAAAGGAAAGAGCACTTCTTGACGCGGACATTTTTATTCAGACTTCTCGACATGAGGGAATGCCAATGGGAATATTAGAAGCGATGAGTTATGGAATTCCTTGCTTGGTATCTGAAGGGACAACGCTAGCAAAAACAATTGATGAATCAGAAGCGGGTTGGAATGCAGGAACCACTGTAGATAGTATTTCTGAAACTATTTTACAGGCTGTCCGTGATAGAAATACTTGGATGAGTTATGGACATAATGGGAGGCTTTTGGTTGAGAGAGCTTTTTCGTGGAATGCAGTGGCAGAACATATATTAGAACAGTATTCGGATATTTTAATAGACTATAATAAGATAGGTAATTAGAATGATTTTTTTTGTTATAACTACAATGTGGTGCTTTTTGATCTTACTAATTGGATTACGATCAGATTCTATTATGGTAGCGGAGAGTTGGCCTCACAAGCCTATTGTCGATGTTGCAAGGAATAATCAAAGAATAGAATGCTTTTTTACGTTTATGTCATTTTTGCTTTTGTGGAGTTTGACGGCGTTTAGATCAGCAAATATAGGAAATGATACAAAAACGTATATATATTATTTTGATATATATTCTAAAGGACTTGATCGTACAAGAACTTTTGAAGTTGGTTATCAATATTTAAACTATTTTATTGGTAAATTTACTTCAGATCATCATGTTTTTTTGATGATTATAGCTACTATAATGTATGGTGGGGTTATTTGGTATATTTACAAGAATTCAAAAAATATTGCAGTTTCTTTTTGCCTATTTTATTGTTATTTTTTTTCGGCATTTACATCTATGTTTAGACAAGGAATTGCAATGGCGATTGTATTGTTTGGCTATCATTATTTGAAGAAAGAAAAGAAGTTACTAGCAGCTGTATTTTTTTTGACTGCAATGACATTTCATACAACGGCGGTGGTTTGTTTTTTTCTATATTTAAATTCTAGTATAATGAGAAAAAAGAAGTTTGTCTTTGGAATGACTATTGTTTGTGGATTCATTTCAAGTACAAATATTCTAGGAAAGGTAGTTGATGTTTTTTTACCTAGATATTCACACTATTTTGTAAGCAGGTATGCTTCTTCTGGGTGGTTAGCAGTTTCTTATAATTTGTTATTATATTTGATCTGGTATTTTTTAATCAATAAATCAATAGATGATTCTAATAAACAAGATCAGATTGTAGCTACGAATTTTGCTCTATTATTAATATTTGCAGCATTTGGATTTTCAGTTAATTTATTTACAAGAGTAGGAGAATATTTTTTGTTAATTGCTATAGCTGAAATACCCAATATGCTTTATAGAGGCAAAGTTAAGCATTTTCGAAAATGGCTTTTGGGGATTTGTACTATGTCATTGATTATGTTTGTAGTTACTTTGATATATAGACCTGGCTGGAACCATATATATCCATATGAGTTTTGGAGATAAATATAATGAATTCTGATAAGGATAAAAACCAAAAGTATAAACGTTTGATCGCAGATACGTTAATATTTGCTATGGGAAATCTAGGCTCGAAAATAATCTTGTTTTTTATGGTGCCTTTATATACAAATTATTTAACGAAGGAAGAATATGGAACGTCCGATCTTGTTTTTACTGTGGCTCAATTACTTGTACCATTTGTTTCATTGGTTATTTTCGATGCAGTATTAAGATTCGGACTTGCTAATAATGCTAATAAGGAAAATGTTCTGAAGTCAAGTTTTGTTGTTATAGCTATAGGGAGTATTGTTACGATTGCATTTACTCCATTTATACAATTATACAACCCACTTTCAGAGTGGAGATGGTATTTGTGCCTATATGTGATACTTACATTAATTAGTAATGTAGAAATGAATTATATAAAATTAATAGGACATAACAAAGAATATGCCATTATATCGGTGTTCCATACTTTTGTTTTAGCTGTAGCGAATGTAATATTTTTAGTAAAACTTCATTTGGGAATTAAAGGATATTTACTTGCTACGATCATGGGTTGTTTAACAACAGTTGTTTTGGCTACATTTGCTGGGCGTATTATTTCGGCACTGAAAAGAGGAATTATAGAAAGGCCTTTACTTTATGAGATGATTCGATTTTCTACGCCATTAATATTAAATAATGTTTCGTGGTGGATAATACAGTCTTCAGATAAAATAATGATTGAGGCAATGGTTGGAGCAACTGCACTTGGATTGTATACAACAGCGACTAAAATCCCTTCATTAATCAATGTGATTATTAGTATTTTTTCGCAATCGTGGGGGATTTCATCAGTTAAAGAATATGAATCGTCGAATGAAAAAGGGTTTTATTCTAAAATATTTGTTTCATATAGCACTCTTTCGTTTGGGGCAGTTATATGTATTAATTCAATTGTAAAGCCATTTATGTACATTTATGTTTCGAATTCATTTTTTGAATCGTGGAGATTTGTTCCTCTGCTTTTGGTAAGTGCTGCATTTTCTGCAGTTGCCTCATATTTTGGGTCGTTGTATGGTGCATTAAAAAAAAGTGTAAATAATATGCGTAGCACATTATGTGCAGCAATAATAAATATTATTGTCAATTATATAGGAATTATACTTTTTGATACTTGGGGAGCAATTATTGGAACTGTAGTTGCATATTTTATCTTAGCAATGTATCGAATGATTGATGTATTAAAATATATTAAATTTGATCCCAAGTGGGGAAACTATATCATTAACGTTATATTGGCGTTTGTTCAAGCGATATGTGTATTAATGGGTTTTCATATATATTCAGTTTCTATTATGACAATTTGCATATATATAATAGTCAATAGATTTGTCATTTGTAAATTATTTCATATGATATTAAAAATGATTAATAGGAAATAAGACAATACCTCATGGAGATATGGTAGAAATGGACAACTTTAATAAGAAAAAAATTAATATTGATGAAATGAAAAAAATACAACTCAATATTTTGATTGATGTTGCAAGGTTTTGTAAAGAAAACAAGATTCGATATTTTCTTAGTGGAGGAACCATGCTTGGGGCTGTGCGTCACAAAGGATTTATTCCGTGGGATGATGATATTGATATTCAGATGCCGAGACCGGATTATAACCGGTTTATTGAGATATATGATAATAAAGTTTATTCGGTTTGTTGTTGGGATAAAGATAAAAAGTATATTTGTACTTATGCAAAAGTAGAAGACACTCGAACTCGATTAGTCGAAAATGGTAATTTTGGAAGAGAAATTGGAGTGAATATTGATATATTTCCCGTTGATGGACTACCACGTAACGAAAAGAAAATTAATAATACTGTTCAAAAAATGAAAGCACTGTGGGGGTTGGTGGTATGTGCTACTGTAAAAGATATCTCAAAGAGAACAACAATTAAAAAATTTGAAATTTCCTTAATGAGAATTTTCTATAAAATATTTCATTTACAGAGTTATTTTGCCGGATTAGTAATTCGTAAAGCTCAGAAATATAGTTTTGATGAATCGGATAAGGTGGCTACGTTAGTGTGGGGATATGGAAAGCGTGAAGTGATTTCATATCATACTGCGACAGAGTATATTGAAGCAGATTTTGAAGGAAATAGATTTAATATTCCAAAAGATTATGATGATTATCTAGTTCATATTTATGGTGATTATATGAAATTACCTCCAGAAGAAGAACGTATTTACAAACATAATGTAAATGCATGGTGGAAAGAATAATAATTTGATTCAGTTTTTTGAATAATACTATTGTATTTTTGTTAACAAGAGGTTGATTATGTTGAGTCCCGTGCAGATTAAATTATTAGCAATGCTTAAGTGGTTTCATGGTTATTGTGATGAGAATAAATTAACTTATTATATTGTGGGAGGGTCAATGCTGGGTGCAATACGACATAAGGGATTTATTCCATGGGACGATGATATTGATGTTGTTCTTCCTAGACCTGATTATAATAGGTTGATACAATTATTTCACAATAGAATCGATCATTATATACTAGAATCACCATATACAGGCAATAGGGATTATTATTATACTTATGCAAAACTATATGATACAAATACGACACTCATAGAAAAGACAAGGCGTAATTGTAGACGTGGATTGTATATTGATGTTTTTCCGTTGGATGGAATAGGAAATACTAAAATGGAAGTTGATAAAAATTTTCAGAAAGTGGACAGATTGAATATGTTCTTGATGACAAGAACTTGTGCAATCACAAAAAGAAGAAGTTTTTTCAAAAATGCGTCGATAGCAGTTTCTAGAATTATTCCGCAGTTTATAGTAAATGATCATAAGTTGGTTTTGAAAGTTGACAAAATTGCATCGTCATTTGGATATGAAGAGAGCAAATATGTCGCAAATCTGATGGGAGCTTATAGAAAAAAGGAGATTATGGAAAAGAGTATCTTTGGAAAACCTACAGAATATCAATTTGAAAACATTGTAGTAAGTGGAGTAGAAAAGTATGAAGAATTCTTAACACATATTTATGGCGATTGGAGAAAACTTCCACCAAAAGATAAACAGAAAACTTCACACGAGTATATTGAGATGAATCTAAATAAATCTTGGAAGATGTAAATAAGAAACGATTTTTTTGACGTTTGTCCAGAAAGGCGGAAATATGACTACAGCGATAATTATTGCCGGTGGATATGGCAGCAGAATGGGGCAGGATATTCCTAAGCAATTTATAAATGTATATGATAAACCTGTTTTGATATACACACTTGAAGGATTTCAAAAGCATCCACTGATTGATGCAATTGAAGTTGTATGTATTGATGGTTGGCACGATGTGCTATGGGCATATGCAAAACAATTTAGGATTACTAAGCTTAAATGGGTTGTATCGGGTGGGAAAACTGGACAGGAATCTATAAGGAATGGTGTTTATAATCTAGACGGAAAAGTAAGTGATGAAGATATAATTATCATTCATGATGGTATTCGCCCACTTGTTGATGAGACAGTCTTGACAGATGTAATCATTAAAGCACAGCAATTCGGTAATGCTGTTACTGCACTTCCTTATAATGAGCAAATATTTGTAATGGACGACGATATAAGCACAACGAAGTATATTCCGCGCGAAACTCTTCGTAGAGTTTCAACACCTCAAGCTTATCGATTTGATTTGTTGAATTCAAAATATCATGAGGCTTATGAAAAGAAGATTGGAATATATGGGTCTCATTATACGAAT